>Ga0209723_1000119_pt1 | contig 151070 bp, 123 predicted proteins | sample BiotimSIPDNA_2_FD_185750 | JGI IMG/M metagenome (GOLD analysis project Ga0209723, IMG submission 185750) | Anaerobic biogas reactor microbial communites from Washington, USA - Biogas_R2 time_0 SIP DNA (SPAdes) (version 2) | ecosystem: Engineered > Bioreactor > Anaerobic > Unclassified | place...
ACTTGTACTCAAAAAGGCTATCAGGATTTATTATGACAAATGAACTTGCAAACACAGCATCTATCTGTCTTAATGAAAATGTAAGACCTGTTTTGGAAAAATATCTTTGTGGCCCTTATATGCTTGATAGTGATGGTTTTTCGCTTGTTATAGAACACAACCGAGGCCTGGACAACCGATACACCAGAAAACATGATCATGAACTATCTGACTTCTGGTTCAATTCGCTTAAAAATAAAATTGAACTTGTACCACCAAACACGTATGAAAAAGCTCTGGATGTATGTGCAGGTACAGGACTGGTTTGTCTTAATTGCATGAAGCATGAGCTTTTCCTGCAGTTTTACGCTATCGACATCTGCAAATCATCTATTGACCGTCTGGTGGAAAAAACATTAAATGAAGGTATTACTGGAGTGATCCCTTCTGTTGATGATGTTTTCAATACCAATTTTGAGGGAAATTTTTTTGATCTGGTCATTGGTAATTCCTTTTTACACCATTTGCCTGATAACAAGAGATTTCTTAGTGAAGCATTCAGGATACTTAAACCAGGTGGAGTTCTTTGTCTTACTCACGAACCAACAATCGCAGCAAAAAGACTGGAAGAATTACTTAATAGTAAAATTTTAAAAATCAGAGGTTTATTCTCCGGGAAAAATCCCTCGGTTACCGGTTCTTCCATACAATTAACCGATATATGGCAATATAGCTATGATCTGATTCTAAAACTACTTGAGAATAGAGGTTTTACTGAAATTAAAATTATGGGTCGGGGACGCATAGCTACAATTGTAGGCTCATTTATTGAAAGAAACTGGACGCATTTAACAGGTAGCATGCCACCTCAATTCATTTTGAATATTCGCAAGTATTTACATCATATCGATCAGATGCTGTTCAAAAATGCGCATCCTGACACATTTTCCAGCTTTACAATAGCCGCCCGTAAACCTTTCAAACAGTAAAAGTACTGATATGTCAAAAATCACAAAACGAATTCTGTTTATTACACAGCTGGATATTTGGTCCATGTCTATGAGCAAATCTGGAATTGCGATGGGTAACCAGTCTTTGTATAATACCTTGTTGGAATATGTCAATCATGGATATTCGGTACATGTTTTAACAAGTGCTAACCGCTTGAACAGAAGTCCTGATTTGAAAGGTATCACCATTCATCGGCATCCATTACCAGGTACCTGGATACCAGCAAAATTACGCCTAATACGTTCCTTTTTCAGCAAAAAATCAGACAACGAAAAGTCCAGAACGCCTGTTGTTACAACTGATCTAAATTATAAGCAATACAGAGCTATGCATAAGGTAATACCATTTTATCTTTGGATGTCATTCTGGACCTTTTTATTAATGTGCAGATATCGTTTTCAGTTTTTATATGGTTATGAAATGTTTGGTACTCCTGTAGCCTGGTTCTGGGCGAGATTGTTTGGTAAACCGGTAATTTCCAGGTTTCAGGGTACACTTATGTCAAAATACCTCAATTCACCTGAAAAATTACTTTATAACTGGACCCATTGGCTGCCTATGAAACTTCCAACTGATTTACTTATCATGACCGATGACGGTACTCAGGGTGATAAGGTATTAAAGTATTTAAAGGTACCGGAAGCCAGGTGGAGATTTTGGCAGAATGGAGTTAACCTTTCATATATCCATAATGAATCAAGCTTTCAAAATGATTTAAGATCGGAGCATGGAATCAGCTTTGATACTATCATGTTCTCTTCTGCATCACGTTTAACTTACTGGAAAAGAGTCGACCGAATAATCCGCGCTTTAGCATTAATACCTAAGGATCGTAAAGTCTTTCTGGTTATAATCGGAGATGGAGAGCAACGGTCTGCCCTTGAATATATGGTTGCCGATTTAGGTATAGCAGAAAGAGTCTTATTTACCGGATCTTTAGCTCATGATTCGGTCATCAGATGGCACAAAACAGCGGATGTCCTAATCAGTACTTATGATGTGTCAAATATTGGTAACCAGATGCTGGAAGCGCAGGTTCTTGGTAAACCATATTTAACAGTTAATACTGGAGATACTGGTAAGGTTATTCAACATGGTTTGAACGGTCTTTTAGTCGAAGATCCGGATGACCATGTTAAATTAGCAGATTCAATGGTGCAACTTATAGATGATAACCAGCTCAGAACCAGACTGTCTGAAGGAGCATTAGATTACAGCCGTAAAAATATTCTATCCTGGGAAAAACGTTTAGAGGTGGAGATTAAGGATGTTGAGCAAATAATCACAAGTTACCGGAGAGAACAATGAGGATTCTTTTCATAACTCCTAATTATCCGGTTTCTTCTGATTCGTATAAAGGTATTTTCATTAAAGAACTAGCTGAAGCTATTAATGAAAGTGGTTGTGAAATCCGTGTTGTCCATCTGCATTCAAAGATTATTTGGCCTCTTTCATTAATCAACAGGTACAAATTTAATCCAGATAGTAATCTACTATCACCAATTCCACTTATAAAATACAGAATCACTGTTTTTCCAGGTGCAATAGGTATGATTTGTATGGCAAATATGTGGGGAAGACAGTTATATAAAATTCTAAGAAAGACCTGGAACGATTTCAATCCAGATATTATTCACGCACACTCATTTATCCCAGGAGCATTGGTAGGGAAAAAAATATCAGAATTTTATAAATGCCCACTGGTGGTTACAACACATGGCGCTGATACTCGCGTATGGTTGCACCGATATGGTGGTAAACGAGTAATACGGGATCTGTGCAATAATCAGACTACGGCAATTACCTGTGTCAGCAAAACTGTAAAAAACCTTTTATGCCAATCACAAATCTCTGCTAATAAATGTGAAGTAATTCCAAATGGAATGGATATGAAAAAGCTCTTTTCAGGAATTAACTCAGTCCGAAAAAGGTATGAGGACAAGCTATTGATTCTTGGTATAGGTAATTTAATCAGAAGTAAGGGCTTTGATTTATTTATACAAGCATTCCAACTATTACGGCAAAAAAACCGTCAAATCCATGGAATAATAATTGGAGATGGACCAGAAAAAGATAATCTCCAAAAACTCATTCGCCAATTCCACCTTGAAAATGACGTTGAACTAACTGGTGCCAAGAGCCCCAAAGGTACTATGGAGTATATGGATGCCTGTGATATCTTTTGTCTGCCTAGCTGGTCTGAAGGTTTTGGTATGGTGTATCTGGAAGCTTTGGCCCATAGAAAACCAGTAATAGCTGTAGAAGGGCAGGGAATTGCTGATATCATAAAACATGGTGAGGCTGGATACTGTATTAAACCTGGAAATTTAAAGGAACTTCTAAATTATCTTCAATCGTTGATAGACGACCCGGATAAAAGAAACAGAATGGGTTTGCGAGGACAAATGTTGGTTGAAAATAACTATACATGGAAACATTGTTCACATCAGTACATTAACATTTACTCTTCAATTTTAGGGTAAGCATGCACAATCGAATCAATACACCAACTAATAATTCATTGTGGACTCGTTTTTTCCTGTCATTTATTATCTGTTGTACCATACTGGCTCCAGGGATTGTACTGTCAAAAAATCAGCCTTCACTTAGGATAGAAGATCCTTTGATTCTATTGATGGTTTTTTATCTTTTGGCTAAAAAGAAAGGTGGCGTAAATAATGTTTTTTTCGGCAGAAAGACCAGACCTCTTGCCATACCATATTTGCTGCTCACATTCTGGATACTCTCAGTAACTCTTATTGTATCCATTTTTTCACTTAGCATTGGTACACTTTTTTCAACTATCATCAGTTCCTTAAGTACTATGAAAGCATTCTTAATTGCAATAGTAATTATTAATTTATCCAAAGATAAAATAACTGTAAAAACACAATTCATCATCGTTATAGCATGCTTGCTTATCGAACTATTTATCGTGTATGCTCAAGCTAATAATTTTTTTGATATTCACGAATGGCTGTCTCCGCTTTACCGCAGGGATAGACGGTTTAATTCCGCCGCAAGCAGAATTGGTGGTACTTATGGTAATCCTAATTCCGCGGCTGTTGCGATTGCAGCCATGCTTTCTTTAGTTGTTTCTAAATTTACTTTTGAGGTTAAACCTTTTCATAGAATATTTTTGATAATCATTATAATATTCTCTTTCTATTCTGTGGTAGCTTTTACCGGAAGCCGTACAGGAATGCTAATGTGCATAATTGCGATAAGTATGCCTTTTCTGATATTAATGTTTTTAAGAAAACACCGAAAAAAAGCTTTGATTTTAACAATTGGTATTTTTGTCATACAATGCTCACTACCCTCAATTCTGAATAATTCAAAATGGTCGAAAAGATATATAAATTTTACAAACATCGAATCAATTGACCAATCATTAGAAGATCCCAGTTTTACAGCAAGAGTCGCGAATTGGGAATCAATCTTCAATAATATGCAAAACGATATTCTTGGTGGAAAGGGTTTACTCAGCAGGGAAAGCTGGATTGTTACAGATAATGGCTATGTATCTGTTTTTTTATATGGTGGATTAGTAGGCCTATGCTTTTATATATGGTTCCTTTTATATCCAGCTATAATAATGTTAAATCATTTGTTTAGACTCAATTCGACTTTACCATTTTTTGATATTGTTCTTTTATCAGGAGGGATTACTTGTATTTCAATTTTAATAATTGCCAGTATTACAGTACCCATTTATGCCAATGCCAAATTAAATGCAACTTTCATGATCATCATTGCTCTATCACTAAATTCCATACCATCTACCAAAGCAATGACTGCCAGAGGAAAGCCTGTCGTTGGCGACATGACAAAATTATGCACTCAAGCCCGGAATAAAAGGATATGCCATGATTAAGATTGCAGCTTTCTGCAGTACCATTATAGCAATATTTTTATGGTACTATTTAACAATGACTCACTACGATGTACGTTTTCCAGACCAGCGCATTGTATATGATGGCAACTCACTTTCTTTTCCTTATGGTTACAGAAAGCCAGTTAAAGACACAAGAAAGTACACAGACTTTGACAGTTGTGGTTTCGCAACTATTAATGTCAATGGTAGATATTATCGTCAGCCCATGACTCATTGCAATCACGCACTTTATTATTTTAACCGTTATCTGGAAAATGAAGATGAGAATGACAAATTACGGTTTTTAGCTCTCGCACAAGCACTTATTGATAATGGCAAACAAGTTACGATAGATGGTACTCAATGCGTGGTCTGGTTCTATGATTTTCAGGTTCCCGGATATCCACCTCATCATATCCCATGGATTTCGGCAATAAGCCAGGGCCGTGCCATATCCGTTTTATGCAGAGCTTTTCAAATGACACATAATGACCAATTCCTGAATGCAGCTCTATCTGCAACCGGACCATTTCATTTTGATTGTAATAGTGGAGGCTTAATTGCCAAAGATCAGGAAGGTAATTTGTACTATGAAGAATACCCGTTTTCAGGTAATTCACATCATGTATTGAACGGGTTCATAACTTCATTGTTCGGTCTTCATGAACTTTATCGGGTAACAGGAGATACTGTTGTATATAAGCTGTTTAAACAGGGTATCAGCACACTTAGAAAAGACAATGTCCTGCATCGCTATGACCTGGGGTTCTGGACAACATACAGTCAGGCACCTGATAAGCCAATGGCTTTCAAATATCAGGCCACGCATGTCATACAAATGCTGGAACTGGCTAATATTACAGGTGATAAATACTTCAAAGATACAGCTCATAAATGGCTTCAATACAACATCAGACACCGCTACAGAATCCGCTTTTTTATCAATGCTGCGCTACACTATTTCAAGCATTCCAATACCTTATCAGCTAAAATTCTATTTCCTAAAAAGTAAAGAAATCTGATTATGAACAGTACATCAAAAATGAAAGTGGAAAAAATTGTTTATGTCACCGATATTGACGCTTCAAAAGACAACGGAGCAGGAATAAATGAACGTGGGTTTCTTAATGCAGTCTCTGATTTCGAGGAAGTTATCTGTATTTTGCCATTTCCTCATTTTTCGGAAATCTACTTTAATCCAAAACATACCTATGTCTATGGTCATTATGGTAAATTATGGCGATACCCATTGTACGCTCTTCATCTCTGTTATTGCCTGTTTAAGCTATCGATCAGATTCAAAATAAAAGCATGCGCTTTACGTATTGGTCTTTCTCCATTTATTCCCCTATTATACTCATACTTGCTTAAAATTCCATTGCTTCTGAAAACCTATCCAGGTATTGACCCTCATGAAAATATACCCTGGAAGAAGCTGATTTTCAGATGGAAACCACTACGCATCCGTTTGCAGCATTATCTTCTGAAATTCATGTATCAAGCAATCGTAAGCCGGTCTGTCATTATCGATTGTCCGAGTGACACCTGTAGAGCTTCGGTATTAAATGACAAAGACATTGCTTCTGAAAAAGTAATCACTATTCCAAACGGCGTCAATACAGATTTTTTCAAACCATTGAACACAAACTTCAGAAAGGAACTCGGCTTCAGTGAACAAGATAAAATTATCGGATACATTGGAGCATTAAATGGTGAAATCAGATTTACTGACCATTTAATAGATGGTTTTGAGCAATTAATAAAAAAAAGAAGCGATACCTATCTGCTTTTGGTTGGAGATGGTCAAAATAGAAAGGCTTTGGAGCAGAAATGTGCTAAAAAGCAGATACTGAAAAATGTCTTTTTTACCGGTTTTATTAAAAACGACACTATTCCACATTATATGTCTGTTTTAGATGCAGCTGTTGATCTTACCGCAGTACCTGTCAGGGTAAACTGTAATATCCAGTATGCATCTTATTCACAAAAAATTGCTCAGTATTTATCCTGTGGTGTACCTGTTGTCTGCTGGGATATAGAAGATACAAAATTCATTGAAAAAAATAATTTAGGAGCACTGTCTCAAATTTTTAATATAATCGATCTTGCCGAAAAATTGAACCAGATTGTATCTCTGGATCCGAAAAGCTGGAATTCTTTATCGAAAAGAGCAAGAGTGTATTCACTTGACAATCTCTCGTATGCTATTATCGCCCAACAAAGATTACAAATATGGAAAAGAACAGTTGATCCAAATAATAAATTATGGCAAAATTCATGATTAGGACAAGCTCTGTAATCAAAAATGAAATCAAATACAGCAAAGAAACTTCTTTTCATTACCACCGTACCTGAAACAATTTTTTTCGGTCTTGAAGAGCAAATCCCATATCTTTTAGAGCAAGGATATGATGTGTCCGCTGTTTGCTCAAAAGGCAGTTGGATCACAATTTCTGACATCAACGTAAAATATGGAATAAAAGCTTACCTGGTGGAATTTAAAAGAATTATCTCTCCAATTCATGATTTTTTTTCATTATTACATATAACTGCATTACTGTTTTTTTTACGTCCTGACATCATTCATGCCAGCACACCTAAAGCTGCACTTCTTTCCATAATCGCAGCGAGCATAACCAGGATTCCCCTGAGAATTTATCACAACCGTGGTATAGTCTATCAGGATTACAAGAGCATAGCGAAAATATTCTGGCATAGTATAGAAAAAACGCTCTGTTTTCTTTCCCATATTGTAATTGTAAATAGCGCCTCAAATCGACGGTATCTTCAAAAGTATAATCTGTGCCCGATTGCAAAATTACACATGCTTGGTTCCGGGTCCAGTCACGGAATCGATTATGTTAAATTCAACCCCTCAAATGTAACTATCTCAGAAAAAGAAAATCTAAAACAAAGTTTGAACATACCTAAAGATAAAGTCGTTTATGGTTTTGTGGGCAGAATAGTAAAAGATAAAGGAATTATGGATCTTGCAGAAGCATGGAAAACATTACTAAAAAAAAATATCGATGCACATCTGATCTTGGTGGGTCCAATCACAGAACCCAGAGATAATATTCCATCAGATTGTCTTAAATATCTAAATACCACCCCTACGATTCATTTTTGTAGTGATGCAAAAAATGCCCGCAAGTACTATCCGATTTTTAACGTTTTTGTACACCCTTCCTATAGAGAAGGATTTCCAAACGTTGTACTTGAGGCCGGAGCAATGGAAATTCCGGTTATTACAACAGATGCTTTAGGATGCATAGATTCGGTTGTAGATGGAGTAACAGGATTGATTTACAAAACCGGTGATTGCAAAGCACTTGCCAACCTGATGTTTAAATTATATGTTGATCCTGTATTAAGAAAAAAATTAGGGAAACAGGCACGTGAACACATTATTCAATATTACGATCCCATGATTTTGTGTAAAAGTTTGAGTTCACTTATTGATAATTATGGTAATGAACATCAATCTGCCAGAATTCAGCAAAAAAACGGAGCAAAATAGATGAAAGAAATGACCGTTGAAGTTGCCTGTCCGCTTTGCAATGAAGATTCAAATTATCCCTATCGTTTCGAACAAAGATTTGTCAACAAAGAAAGTGTTTCATTAGGACTGAACAATTGCAAAAAATGTAACCTTCAATACATTTCCCCCAGATTAAACCAGGAAGCCATTTCTACTCTCTACAATGAAGACTACCTTACAAAAACTGTCAGCGGTGCTAACCATGTGGATCAGACCGTTTCGATTAAGGAGTACCAGAAGTTTAAATCTTATCTATTGAAAACGCTTCCTGAGGGAGGACACATTCTTGATGTCGGTTGCGGGGTGGGCAATATGCTCAAACAGATTAAAGACTCTCAACAGTTTAAAGGTTCAGGTATCGAGATCTCCCATGATGCAGCAGAAAGAGCCAGAAAAGATGGATTCGAAATCATTGAGGAAAATTGTGCCAAGCCTCTTGCAATTGGTAATTTTGCTGCCAGGATGTTTAAAAACGCCATGTATCTTTTTGTTAAAACCTTATCGGTGTTAGGATACAACATAGGAGGAATCCATATAATTGCCCGCAAAAACTAAGTTTGATTGTTTACTTACCTATGGATGGGTCCGTTCCACCTATGCAGCACTGGTTAATCTTGGTCAAAAAGGCCTGAACGTTGCAATAGGAGACTGTACCCGAATCGGCATGAGTCAATTCTCCAGATACTCAAAAAAAGTATTCAAATACACCAGTTTCTTAGCCGATAAGTCCCGATTCTTAAATAATATCTGTGACATTCTTGATACAGCCAAACCTACATTGTATCTGCCTTCTCATGATGAAACAGAGTTGATTTCAGAACATCTTCATATCTTTCCCTCTCAAACACTGATACCGATCCCTTCCATTAAACTGTTACAAATTGCCAACAACAAATCCGAATCTCAGGAATTTGCCGATAAAATTGGTTTACCTACTGCAACAAGGATAAATTATGAATTGCCGGAACAACTATTGGACCTGATTGATGCATCCAGAAAAATGGTCATCAGGACCCTTAAAGGAAATAGTGCAAAAGGGGTTTATTATGCAAGCGGTCCGGAGCATGTTTACCAAACTGTAAAATCGGTTATAGAAAATTACCAATGCACAAAAGAAAGGTATCCGGTTGTTCAGGAATATGTTTGCGGAGAAGGATGGGGTGTTTCGTGTCTTTACTGGGAAGGTAAAAGAATAGCGCATTTCACCCATCGAAGACTTCGTGAAAAGACTGCCACTGGAGGAACAAGTACCTTACGCGAGCATCAGCCAAATCCATTATTGGAAAACATGGCATTTCAACTCCTGGATAAGCTTGGATGGCATGGCTTGGCAATGGTTGAGTTCAAATATGATCCGATAGAAAACAAGGGCTATTTTATTGAGATCAACCCCCGTCTGTGGGGCTCCATTCATCTGGCAATTAGTGCCGGTGTCGAATTCCCCTACCTTATTTATCTGTGCGCAACAAAAGGACCTGAATCAGCACTGAGTTACTTTTCTAAATGCAAAATCCGATTTCCCTGGCGCTCCCGATGGTATCTGGGTGATTGCATTATTGCTGCAAATAAAATATTACACCTAAAATTCCAAGACTTTGCCACCTGCCTTCTTCCTGGCAATACCGACACTTATGATGACCTTTGCCTCTCAGATCCTTTACCCTTTTTGGGAGAAATTCTTTATTATGGTACCAATTTTATCCGCCATAGAAGTACCAATCCGATACAGGATGGTATGATCGGATAATTCTTACATAAATTTTCCAATTATAGCTACCACTTACCACATTTCTCTACTCCAAACTACCATCCTTATGGCCCTGAAAGGGCGTACTATTTCAGCACAGAGCAACGCACTGCGCTGAAATAGGAATAATGAATAATGCCCCCTTCCCTGCCAATGCCAGCGCCCCACCCTCCTTTAATCCCTTTCTCCTCTCTATTCTTTATTATATTAGTAGCATAACCAAATACATATGAATACTTAGGCGTTTAACCTCATTTTTCAGTCTGAAAATGAGGTATACAGGAATAAATCATGCAGTTACCAACTTTTTTTTCATATAAATCAGTAAATAAATTACTAAAATTAAACTACTTTTTTTTTCTGCTACCGCTGGCTCATCCAGCTCTTAGCACACCATCAATCGAGCAATTACAGTCCCAGATTCAGCTTGTCGATCAAAAGATCCTTTCCACACAGTCTGGCATCTCGGCTTGTAACAATACTCTCAAAAAATTAACCCAGGATAGCATCGCTGCCATCTCCGGCCTTCAAACTAACGCTGTGCAAAATAAAACTCCTTTGGCTGATATCGAAAAAGAGATTGCAGCCTTATCCCAGAAACTAAACCTGCTCAATAAAGAGATCTACAAAGCAAAACAGGATAGCGCTCAAGCTGCTCTTAAACTGGACTCCCAGAAAGTTTTTTATAATCGAGAATCAGCAAGACTCCAGCAGCTCATCACTGCCGCTTCCAGCAGCATAAAATCGATGACAGAGCAACGCGACCAGTATATAAAAACCGCATCCCTTACCAGCAACGACGCTCTGATAACACTGAACGCAGAAAACGCCAAGATTGATCTCCTCTTATCCAATCATCACAACGAGCTTTCAAACCTTAAAATCAGAGTAGCAAAACTAAAACAGGACTCCATCAATATTACAATCCAATTGCAGAATAATCAGGCATTTGCATCAAAAGACCTGAAGAAACATGATAGCCTTATCGCTATCGTTAACCGCCAGGTTCAGGTTGCATCCAACCAGCTCTCACAGGCAAAGGCGAAAAGAAACGACTTTTTAAACTCCAATAACCAGATACTCCAAAATTATACTGCACAGCGTGCAAAAACCATATCATCCACAGGTTTGATCTCTGCTAATCTGACTAAATCTCAAAACGAACACAATCAAATCCGTGCCAGCCTCGGCGCAATCATTTCCAAATACGAGAGTGGCAAAGCTCCCCTTATAAAAAAGGTCAGGGAGATTGATTCTATCCTTCATATCAGAGAGAATCAAAAATCATTATGGGCACTGATGGATGAAAAATGGGCCTTAGATAGTGCGATATCTGCCAAAAGAAACGAACTGGATGAGATAATTCAACAGGCTGCCCAAAAAAGAAAAAATGCCATGAAATTAACCGAGGCAAAGGAAGCCGAACTTAACGCTCTACTTGGCAAGCTGGATCAATACCTGGAAAAACCAGGGGTGAAACAAGCTGCCTCACAGCTAAACAGCCTGACATCTTCACAGAAGAAAGCACGTATTGCAGAGGTTCGTGCAAACATTGACAAAGACATCACCAGACAGACTTCCCTGAAACAACAGGCTTCCCGGGATTTATCAGCTTACGAAAAGAACAATCCTGCCACCAATAACCCTTCAATTCAGAAGTTAAAGCTTCTGGAAAAGAGTATCGCAACTCTTCAGAAACAAAATGAAATCCTTAACAGGCAAAAAGACTCATTGGATGCTCTGATCGCATCACACTCCCAAAGCATGAGTAAAACGGATGCTGAATTTCAGAAAGAAATTCGCACGCTGGACAGTACACTTTCAATACACACCCAAAAAAGTCTCTCCCTTTCCACACAACGAACCAAAGCAATACAAAGCCATTCCCTCTTGCAACAAAAGGATCAGGATTCTCTTAACAAAATTATAATAGAACTGAAGAATATAGAGAACCGCAATGCCACTATTAACCGGGAGTTAGCTGCTTCTAACAACCGTAAAGAACAACTGAGACTTGAGATATTGAACTCAACCCAATCATTTGAACAGAAAAAAATGCAGGCAGGTGAAGCAGCTCAGAATCTCATTGGTCATATTGCTCAAAAAGAGCAGGAATTAGCTTTACATTCCAATCAATTGCAGCAATTGACCACGCAGCATAACATGACAGTCCAGCAATACCAGTCCTCACTTAACACCTTAAAAAACACGATTCAATCATTAAACAGTCAGCTTTTTACAGTTTCTACTCAACAGCAAAAATTAAAAAAACAACAAAACGATCTGAATTCCCAGCTATACGCTTCAGAGCAGGAACTGTCAAAAAAAATATCCGAAATAAATGCAGCAAAAATGATTTCAAAACAGCAACTACAGAGCCTTCTGTCAGAGTTGCAAAAGCTAAACGCCCAGAAAGCCCAATTGACAGTAACTCTCAATGAAGAAAAAGAACGTCAAAAAAAAGCAGCAGCCACATCTACTGGTTCTCAAAATCCCCCTGTTGTATACCAACGCTCAGAACCGCCTGTGAAAACTGCTTATGTCGAGAATCCTAATCCTGTACAGGTGCAACAGCCACAGACATTTATTCCCAATCAATCCAAATCCATACAACAGTATGACAGCCTGATAAGAATAAGAGAGCAGGAACTTTTAAGGTTACGCGCCCAGCGTGATAAAACATTACAGGATAATCTGATGCAACAAAATAAGACAAACACTGTCACCCAGGCACCGCCATCGCCACCACCAACCACCGTAAAAACTACGCAGCGACCAACAGGAGTAAATGAACATCAGATCATGTCCCAAAAGATTATCGAACAGATCTATACTCTTCTGGGAGAGGAGAAAAAATCCGATGCATACCGGTTATTCACCTCAAATAAAAAGTTTCTGGAGACCACTGCGCCTGTAGAAGCGATAAGAATTCTTGAAGCATCCTTTGAAGGTATGCAGTCTGGTTCAGCAAATTCAAATGGCTGGTAGCCAGCTCAAGAACACTTCGGAGTAACACCGGGCAAAATATTTGGATCTTGCCCCTTTCGCGCGGCTAAAATTCTTAGTTCCTCAATCAGCAAAGTATTATTCTGTTGAGCCCGCTTCTTTAAACCAGGAAGAGATTGCTTTATAGCGTCCAGTATTTTATCCCTCTGATCCCATGCTTTATCAATAAAGGTAATAATTCTTCCTGAAGTAATATTTTCAAACGGGGGCATATCTAATCCCATCTCTTCAAGAAAACCGATAATTTTACCAGAGTATGGAAGCGGTACAAATGGTATATTCTGTAAAGCCGCAAATATGAGAAAATGAAGTCTCATGCCAACCACAAAATGGAGCTCTTTCATTATTCTCATAATCTGATCGGGAGTATACTCAGCATCAAGCACACTTACGAATTGAGGCCATACCATTTTGGCAATTACCGCATAGGAATGGTGTAAATCAAACAGAGTCTTCCTTTCCATTGGAATGAACACTATCTGGGCATTATAGCGTTCAATCAGATAATCTGCAGCATCAGCAATAAACCTATGATAATGCTCAACCTTCAAATCCGGAGCAGCCCTCCCCGGCTCTCGAACCGACATTCCAATGAGCTTTCTGCCTTTACCAATACCAGCCTTTGCAAGCTTGTCAGACGGAGAAGGATCGGGCTGCAGATTAAATGCAGGATCTGCAGTCACAACTATCTCCCTAAGAACCCCAATATCCTCAAGCAACCTGAATGATGGCTTGTCTCTGACAGTGACAATAGAAGCATAATTGAGAACCTCCCTCACTAGCTTCTGTGATTCTGGATCATTCAAAGGCCCCGCTCCAACCGCATAGAACATAGTAGGGACACTTTTTTCATAGGCAATCTGTGCCTCTCGCAAATATATTTTTGCATCGAAATCATACAGAATGCCCCCTCCTCCCACAATCAGCACATCCAAATCCTTTACTATCAACTCGGATTCCCTGCGGCTTAATGACCTGACTGGTACACTCTTTTCAACTTTATGTCTTCTATATGTATCTGCTGGATCACGGCTGAATACAACAATCTCTGCCTTAATTGAGCATCTAATTTGCGCCAGAATAGACTGAAGTATAGCCTCATCCCCCATATTCATTCCACCATAGGAGCCGGTTATACCGATTTTGACTGGTTTATCGTTTTCAATCATAAGTGCACTCCATGTCCACATTGATATTTTTACAGAGATAACCTATGAAAGGAAAAAGAATTAGCCACCAATTATTGTACCAGAGAAAGACTTGGTCTTCAGAAATTAATCGATCAAAAAGAAGCTACAATGTAATGATATAATACTCAGAAAACCGATTTAGATCGCCAATCCATCAGTTCAGGCAAAAGCCGATTCGATTGTGCAAACTCAACCAGTGACATAGAAGCGGATTTAAGCATATCGGGAGTAATTTTCTTTAACTTTTGATCTATAGCATTGCGCAACAGATAAGGACCAGACAAGGCAGCCTCAATGCTTTCACTTTGAATTGAATCATAAGGAATAATAAAAGCATCAGGTCTGACTTTTGCCAATTTCGAAATATGATCGCTTAAATTATGGCTTAGTAACATCAGAACCGGATTACTGGGCAACTCCATTGCAATTCGCTTGATATGTTCATATTGGAAATCAAAAACCATTACGATATCAGAAAAGTGTGATGCATACGCAGCATATTCAAAACCGCCCTTTCTGCAGGAAACCACCAGTGATGGATCTGCACCAATCAGAAATAACTGCTCCAGTACCGCTCTCTTCAATTCATTACAACCCAGACACAAAAACCGCATTTCATTGAGCAACTTATTCTTGTCTTTGGATATATTGAGGATCGTTGCACCTATAGCAACCGCAACTCCGGTGACCTCCAGAATAACTGGAATTGTCAACTCTTGTTTTACCATATTCAGAAGCTGATAACACCCAGGAGCCTTAATACCTGCAATCAGTACTGCCCCGAAATCCTGCTGAAGAGACACGATGCTGTTTTTTATTTCCAGAAGATTCCGGGTGTTCAATTCTATTCCAAAGATATCCAGACCTGCTGATTTATATACTTCAGCAATAGCTTCCATATAAGTTTTGACAGAATACTCCATTGTATCAATAGCTGTCCCATTTGTAACTACAGCTATTTTATTATTATTACTTTCAAATCTATATGCATTTTCTGAATGATTCATAATAGCCTCATATTGTAAAGCAACTTCATACAGGCAGTTGATATTATCTTCTATCTGGTCAAAGACAAAAATTACTGGTTTTTGGAAGTCCCTTCAATATACCATTCTCCTTGACGACCACCACATTTCCAATTCCCTGCAAGAACAATGATTCTATCATGCTTCCAAAGTTCAAAATCCACTCTGTTATCATCATCTGTTCCCATAGTACCCGAAAACAGCACACCATCAGAGGACTTGAGGCTATAGTATTCTTCATCTCCATCTCTGTATTTGACTCTCATTTTTGCCTGCTGACTACCCAAATACAGTTCTGGAACATTGCAGTAGAAGCGCCTTCCATTAAAAGTCGTGTAAAAAGATTTATTTACTTCTACCCATCCATAATAATGATTTGTTGCAGCCATCTTTTTATGCTCCTTTAAAAACAGCAGATACTTGGATCCGCTAATCTTCTTTTACCTGTGATTCGCAGCTATTCTTTGCTTTCGGTAAAGATCTCCTTTTTAATGCATCTTTTTCAAGAAGAAGAAATGCCATGAAGTTTTCTTCAAAAGTTCTGATAGGTCCTCTCATTCCAGCATGTCGCCTTGATAAGGCCTGTTTTCTTCGATGATTAAAAAAACGATATAACTCGAGTGGGTCCCCTGAAGAATCAAAAAAGAAAAGCCTGTCATTACCAATAATCTTTTTCACTTCATCTCTATCGATGCAGGTTTTTCCAGAACTGGCCATAGTTTTTTTTATGTCACACAATTCTTCGTAATTGAGCCCAAAAAGGAATTCTTCCAGTGCTGAAGCCTCATCTGGTACATCAGAGGAATGCATTATATACTTCAAACAGACATCATCAGCCTGTTTACATAGAGCGATGTATTCATGAGTACCCATAAGAGTGCCAAAGATGGGAACTGAAGATTGTCTTATCAGCCACATCTTTCTAAGTTCCGGATTAAATGATATCGAATCTGCAGAAATCCGTCTTTCCCATATCTCTGCAAGTGCCTTTGCAGCGACAGGTTTCGCAGCTTTGAATACGTTATCACTGAGCAGATCCAACAGAACATCTTCTGTCATAATGGATAGCATTCTGTTCATGACAAATGACAATGGATCTTCTCCGCCAAGAATATCAATGTTCTTGGGCAACAAAACTGAAATTCGCTTTAACATATAAAAGATGTTTATTTTACCTATTTCGTAGCTTCTGCCCAGAATAGCCTTAGTAGGTAATACGAAAACATCCTCCTCTCTGTACCTGTCACTTAATGCAGAAACCAGAGTCTCCAGATTTCTTTCTGTACCTCCCAGACGGTTTGAATCCAGTATTGAGGGATACAGGGCAAGGGCGTTTGCCTGGTGCTCAAGTGCCACAAGGTTTTCATCCAGTTTTTTATACAAATCAACCATTCCTGACTGGGCAAGTTTTTCACAAGCTGCATTCAGAAAAGATGTCTCCTCTGGAGTCCACATTTCTTTTTTTACCATTTAGACCACCCTTCTTGTTATTACGCCGCAGGCGGTAATTCTGGAAAATCCGGATTATGATCAGAAATCAATATTTTAGATGTAGCATGAATACACAATTCACCTTCATGGCCACCTTTTTTCCAATTACCATATAAGAGAATATTCAAATCGTTAAAGAAACATCTGAGATGAAACGAATAGGGAGTAACACTCTGATTGACATTACTGTAATAATTAAATCCATCATCGGATACTAAATTACATTTAATTTCATTACCATTAGCAGACCTGATATGCAGCTCAAATGATTTTTTTGTGAATTGTATTACATCCACATCAATGTACTGCCGCAATCCGTCACTGGTCAACCATAAAGCTTTTGTCGTCTGAAGTGAGTACATCCTGTTCAGTCCTTCTTACTTTTCTAAAGGTTTTTTGAGCCATACGTGCAATTACCATGCCAGATGTAGCAAATGGCTTTTTTTAAGTTAAAATTGCTCAAAGAGAACAATCTCAAATTTGCAGATATAAACAATTGTTAAAGAAAGGGAGTGATTTTGTTAAACTTTGTTGATAAGCAGATCAGAAATAGCTATTCAATTGACTTTTTTTTCGACTGGTACTTCAGACGCCTGCTAAGTGCTTGTGGTGAAATACCCAGAAGCTTAGCTGCCGCGTTCTGATTACCATTAGATCTATTCAGAGCCTCATTTATCAAAGCGTGTACTGCTTCCTGAATCGTAGGTAAATGAGAGCCGAAATGCAGTTTTTTACTGCTTGATTCGGAGATACTTTCCAGGTGAACCAGAGTATCATCACCGATCCCAAACCTCTCTTTGATCAATTGTACTGAAAACTGTCCGGTTTCCTGCATACTTACGACATCAAAAATTATTGCTCTCAACTCTCTGACATTTCCAGGAAAGCTATAATTTCTGAATAAATAAAGAACTTCACTGGGTATCAGCATCTTTTTTTTACTCAGTATTTTTGAAGCCTCATCAAGAAAATGTTCCACCAGCAATTCAATATCACCCATCCGCTCCCTGAGTGGCGGTAAAGCAATGTGATGAGTTCTTAACCGGTGAAACAAGTCACTGCGGAATTCCGATGAGGTTTTCAACTGATCTACGCTTTTGTTTGTAGCGACTATCAATCGTATATCGGCAAGTTTTGCCACATCTGATCCAAGCGGCAGATAATCCCGGTTTTGAAGAACTCTAAGGAGTTTTATTTGTGATTCTTTACGTATCTCACCGATTTCATCAAGAAATAACGTTCCCCCTGCAGCACGTTCAATAAGTCCGGGCCTTGGAGAATCTGCGCCAGTAAAAGCACCTTTAACATGTCCGAATAATGTATCTGAAAATGCATTCTCGTCTATCCCGCCTACATTAACCGGGACAAAGGGTCCTTTTCTGCCGCTAAGATCATGGATAGCCTGAGCAAACAGCTCCTTGCCAACACCGGTTTCACCGGTAATAAGAACCGGAAAAGGAGTCGACGATATCGCCTCAGCATATAAAAACAAAGAACGCATCCGGTTGTCTTTAGTCACTATCTTTTTGAACGCATCAGGCCTTTTTAACTCATTTCCCAGCAAATATCCCTTGAGAGCCTCATTCTCTCCATGAAGCTCTCTGTTGGAAATTGCATTTCTGAGGACAGCAAGCATTTTATCGTTATCAAAAGGCTTTACAAGGTAATCCATTGCCCCTTTTTTAATACAATCAACCGCTATCTCGGCTTTGTCAACAGCAGTTACCATAACTACCGGTGTTTCGGGACACAACTCCATAATTTCATCCAGCAATTGAGGACCATGTATGTCCGGCAGGTTAACATCCAATACAATAACTGAAAAGGCCATGGTGGAAATGTATTCTTTGGCTTTCATCCCAGTCATGCAGGTTATAACATTACTGATACCGTTTGCTCTTAAGGATAAGCTGATAGAATAGAGGAACTGCTCTTCATCATCGATTATAAAAACTGGCTTGGTGGGAAATTTATTTCGCATTATTCACCGCAATCCTTTGCATTTTCGCAGGGTAGAATAAATTCGACTCTTGTTCCTTTATTTAAAACTGAATGTATTAAAATCTTTCCGCCGTGCTTGATGGCGATATCGTTTGAAATTGATAAACCTAATCCGGTGCTGAACTTATCCTTTTTGGTGGTAAAAAATGGATCCATCAGGTGAGGGATATCATGCTGATGAATCCCTGTCCCTTCATCCTCAACTGTTATTTTTACCAATTGATTATCCTGGTCCAGTGAAGTGGTTATCCTCACCATTTCCTTACTCGATGTTAAAGCCTGACAGGCATTGGTGATGAGATTTATAACCACCTGCTGTATTTGATTCGAATCACCTTTTATAAACAGATCCTGCTGTGATAATAAAACGCAAAAGTTTTCTGTACAGGAATCAATAAAGTTTCTGGAGAAAGCAATAGCTTTAGTTACCGCATCATTAACCTTGAAAATTTCATCTGATATCGAACGACCTTTAGCAATAAAGCTCCGAAGATTGGAGCTGATTTTATGTATCCGCTCACTTCCCTCTGCTATTCCATCCAAAAGCCTGACAACTTCCTGTCTTGCTTCAGTGAAGGGTAAACCGGCTACAGAAAAATCACCATTTTCCTTATAATACATATCAAGAACCGGCAGTACATCCTTCCAGATTCTGGAAAGCATTTTTGTGTTGATGGCTATAAAATTGTTGGGATTTCCAATCTCATGCATTATTTCAGAACTCAGAACACCAATTGATAGCAGTTTATCAGCATGCAGCAATTGTTCACGATTGCGACGAAGCTCAGCTTCATCGCGTTTTTGCTCAATCAGACGTTCGATTTCTTTTGAAGCAACCTTCAGAAGCTCTTTCTCTTCGCACAATAAAGCCATTTCCTCCTTAATGGCATCATTATGATAATAGCCTACTTCCAATATACCTGTTTCCTCACCTATTTTAAGCTCTGTCGAAAATAAGCTGGAAGATTTAGTAAAATTGGGAGTATATACATCAAATTCACCTATCACAATTCTGGCATAGGAACACTCCGGCCATCTGAGCGATGAAGTCAGTGCATTAACTATGTGCTGTAAAACTCCTTCCAGGGTCATTTCTTTATTATGAGGAAAGCTAAGGATTTTATAAAGGCAATTCAGCTCCTTAACCCGTTCCTGAAGATTATGCAATAAACGCCGTTGTTCATTCTGGGCACTTACCCGTTCTGAAATATCAACAAATGAGAACATTTGCAGTAGTGGCATCGAATCTGCGTCAACTAACATGGTAGTAGATACCTGAGTAGGAAACACCCTGCCATCCTTACGGTATGCTAAAAGCTCTCCTATCCAGCCTCCTTTATCGTAGATTTTACGCCTGACCTGCCTGTCCATACGCTTTGTCTGCCAGAATATGGAGGCATTCTTCCCAATAACTTCATCACTGCTGGTATACCCCCAGATACTCAGGAATGCACTGTTTGCATAGACCAGATGTTCCTTTTCACAATCAACAAAGGCTATCGGAGAAATTGAAGAAGAAAGGGCAGCTTTTGCTATTGATGATGTTTCAAAGAACGAAGCAGATATCGTTGACTGCTGCCGATTTTCTTTTTCAGATCTGATCTTTTTCATTTCCTGTGCTTCACATCGCTTTTCAGTTCATTTGATTAGTAAATGCATATAATTCGATAATATAGCTTTTTACCTGTATTCTCATCGTTATCTGAGGCTCTGCTTTCCGTGCTGAATACATAATATCATCAGCAAATTTCTCATTCAACATATCAATCCGAAAAGAGCACAGCTTGGAAGATGAAGCTGCTTTCCGATTATAGTAATTAACCAATTCTGCAGAGTAACCGGGTTGTTTCAACCGGAAATTCCCCTCGGATTGATCTTTTGTCGTCACGATAAGATATCCTTCGACAGCACCAGATACTTTAAATGCCATACTTAAGGGGTTGTAAACTTCCGTTTCATCTGAATTTTTGCCTTGAGCACTAATGAAAGATTCAAATATTCCAAGAAAAGCAGCAATAAAATTGCTGATCTCTTTTACCAGTTGCTTGTCAATCATCAGAAATCAATATCCCTTGAAATGTTTTACTTTGCACAAATTGTCGATCAGCTCTTTTGGTTTAAAATACTATTCGACTTCAATGCTCAGTTATTGTACACACATCGGACCTAATCCATCAACATTTGGCAGATCACCCCATCAACATTTGTTTATTTAGAAACCTCTTTTGATACATCCTCAGAGGGTTGAGTCACTGAAGCAATCCTGAGGTTTCTTGTTCCACCAGGAACCTTCCACATTATCTCGTCTCCTTCCCTGTAACCGATTATGGCTGTTCCGATTGGTGCCAGAATGGATATTTTACAACTATCCGCATCTGCCTCCCATGGATACACCAATACATATCTTGAAGACTCTTTGTCTTCAATATCATATATTTCGACCTCAGAATGCATAATCACCACATCTTCAGGTAACTCCGTACGATCCACTATATCGGCCTTACCGATCTCTTCTATCAGTGTTCTGCAGTACTGGTGGTTTCCATAGGTTTTACAGAGCTGCCTTAACCGTGATACATCACTATCAAGAAGAACTAATTTCTTCTCTACTATTTTCTTTTCCATACATACTCCTCCAATCCGCAAAAATATTCAGAAAAAAAGCAAAAATAATTGCAACTAATGTGCCAGTTTGGTAATTCTCTACAATACAATGAGTTACTGCAAAATACCAATTCAAGAGATCAACAAATGTTTATTGAAAATCTCCATTTCATAAACATCAGGTAATTTGACTTCTATTAGCACAGATAAGTTCACCTGGCCAGATGTTGGAAAAAAGAGATCGTATTTATTGTCTGTTTAAGAACGAAATTCACCGGAATTTGATCGGAGGAAACTTTGGTACTTATAATTGGGGAACAATAGTACCAGATCTTTTGTATTGTTGGAAAGATCAAGGCATTAGTATGGTGCTGGGTTGCGCTTCGATAAGTTGATTAGATTCCTCCGTCCCCGTGGAAAGCATCCGTTTCAATTTTTAATGCGGGCCTTCTGGATCAGACTGCGGACAGATCGGATTACACTGCGGACCACCTGAATCTGATCGCGGGCAGACTCGAATTGAAACCTAAAGCGAAAAAACCTGAAATTTTCCCCCATAATGTCCATATCTTTTCTGCCTGATGGGGAAATTGGGTCAAAAGCATAGTAGCATCAGCACATAAAAGTTCACTTCGAGGGCGTCCACTTCTGTTACTCTGCATAAAGCTCTGTGGAAATGAACTGTTGTGTTAGAACAATTTTAGAATCAGGTAAAAAAAGGTAACAAAATTGGTCTTTCTGGTATTAAAAAAGCCTTATAAATGGAGTTATTATTAAAATTTCGTTATCACTGCTTTCTTTTCCTGTTATGATGTTTGCTATTAATATTTTTGCACTTTAAAAGTTTTATGAAGATTCAATCAGATTCTTTACAGGAGGAGGCTGGCCTATATGCTGCTCTATAGAGAGGAATCTCTTCAGCGGGATATCAATCGAATTAAAGAGCATATCCTTAAAATGTCTCAACAGGCCGAAAAAGCGCGCTCCAGGATTGCATTAAACTGATAACTGATCCTAGAGCGTTTCCGCTCTTAAGTCTCCTTTGGGGGATTTAGAGGGCTGGAATGCGTTACTCTCTTCGATTCAATGTGTTACAAATATTAACCGTATGACATGGGGTGGCTCCTATTACGGTGTAGTGAAGGCACTCATTTTATTTAAGCCATAGGATAGAGGTGACTCCTCTGGGATAATATCGGCTGCCACACACTTTTCCCGCTCTCATCTGATCGCTCCAGGCAAAATAGCTGTTATCTGAATCGGTAAGCCAGGACAAGTGAGCATAGTCTGAACCGCTGGTGTTCTCAAGCTGGAGTATTTTTTCTGCAACAAATTGGCAAAGATAAATTTTACTGAGCCAGGAGTTATCGCTCGTAGAAGATAACCGCCATCCATTATCCTCAAACAGGCAGATTCCCTTCTTTAAAATGGCTTTACAATGATTTTTTAAAGCAAGTACCAACTTTCCATAAGGACCATTTTCCTCAAGAAGTTCTCTCTTACAAAGCCATGGAAACACCAGTCCTTCGATTACAGAAATCAGCATCGATTGATTGTCTTCCTCCAGCAAAGCAGGTATGGTCCCATCCGCTCTCTGAAATGCACAGATGGTACTGGCGCAAAGAACGGCTTGCTCTGAAGCTTGCGCGGCCAGTTCGCTTTCTCCCAATCGGGTGAAAAGGAGTTCAAAAATTGTATATGCAGCCCAGCACTTTACCGCGATATAACTGTTGCGCCTGGCAGCGCCTGTAAATTCATCAACATTATCATAGGTATTAATTTCCGCACCATCAATAACACAACTGCTGTCAAGATCCATGACTCCATCCCGTTTCTCAGGATCGAAGTGATCGCGGTTCAGCATGCTTGAAAAACAGGATTTAAGCACATCTCGCTTGCTAATTAACCAATCAGAATCACTGGTTTCGCAGACGTATACCCCCGCACAAAGTATCCAGTTAACCAGCTCTTCCTGAGTCATAAAAGAGTAACAACCTTTCAGGTTCGGAAGTTCATAGGCGGAACGTCCCTGCGGAGAAAAGCATTTCCCTACCCCCATATCGTGAGTAAAACTGATTCCACCGGGATACTCATTTTGATTACCGGCAATCTTTACAGTATCACGATAACTGTAGTTTTCACAATAAAAATCCAGTACATTCTTCACAGTCCAGGGATTAAACATCATTTCATAAAAAAGATGATCTACTGTCAAATCCATCGTATTGATCATGCGAAATTCACCTTCAATAACCACCCAGAGCGGGTTATCATTTATGGACAGAAGCTGTGTGTTTCCATAATAACTCCTGATTGAATGTGCCATCATGAATTTACGTTCTGAAGATAAAGAGGTATTCTCAATGATAGAATTGGCTTTCAGGGCCTGATCACGATATTCATCAAAATGTTTTAACCCGAAAGCAGCAACATCTTCGATTGAATGAAAATATTTGGAATAAAAATATTCTGCCTCAATTCCCTGGGTGACAATTCCCCCCCGGAAAAAACAGATAACAATTTTCCAGCTTGATATGACTCCAGCAGGAGCAGTTAAAAGAAGTGCCCCAATTGTACCAAGCCCTGACATGAGACTTTCCCTGCTTTTACAAAAGGCTATATCCTCGATGGAAAAAGCCAACCCACTGCGCACATTGTTATCTGCAGTACAAATAGCAGTTAAACCTCCCTGCCCAACTCCACAGATCCTGCTCTCATTATCGTTTTTTATTATATGTCTCATTGAAGAATATGGATCGCTTCCCTGGTATCCAAACAGAGCTGTTCTTTCAGAGGTTCCATTTCTATTATCAATTGTAATCTCTGCAAACACTGCAGGTATCAGGGCTCTTTTAAAAATCTGGTCTGATGAAGACAGTGGATCAGGAATCGATCCAACAGGCGAATAGATAGCAAAAGTTAAATCCCCGGCTGTCCAGATATCACTGCAAAGCCGGAAATCTCTTCTAATCAATGCATCATCGAATGGCTTAATCTTTCTTTTATCAGATTGTGGATTTCCGGTGCTATCGAAGTTTTGTTTCTGATTTATAGCCTCACCATAAAAGGGGAGCATTTCAAAGGCCTCCCCACCAATTTGTTGCAGCCCAATGTAGACATTTTGATTTGCCGGACCTGCCAACTCCAGACCAAGCCCGCCAGAAGCCCCAGGGTAACCCAAGGTAAAGGATGCAAAAGCGCCAGTAGGAGAGTGATGTGCATTAAAGAATTTTTTTTCATCCATAATTACCTAATCCGTTTAAATTAGAGTTTGATACCAGAAATAATACCTATAATCAGTGAAGCCCTCCAAAATGAGGTATTTCTTACATTCCAAATTTCTGCGTTTTGATATTTTTTCCAAATTACTTTTGATTAGATATTGTTTTGAGATTAATTCCTATTTTTTCCGATTTGATATTATCATCAGATACCTGAGTAGTTACGCTTACGATATATATACATCAGGAAGAGTTAAGAAAGAAACTGAATTTCAACTCGTGTCATTCAGGTAAATCGTTAAACTGATTTACGAACTACCACAGGTATATACTATGCCTTCTTTCTGTCCGTATTTCTTATAGGATATAGAAAGGAGGTCATTATGACTAGAGACCAATTAAACAGAGCTACGAAGGAGCAGTTGGAAGCCATCAATGGAATAGGCCATGCAACTGCAGAAAAGATAGTTAATTACCGGGAAGAACACGGCAAATACGATAGCTTCGAGGAACTGAAGAAAGTGGATGGAATAAAAGAGTCCATAATTCATAGACTTCAGGAAGAGGAGTTCTGAATACCGGTTGGAAAAATGAATAACTATCCGCCAAACCATTCTGCAGATTTTCTGCAGAATGGTATTTTACCTTAAAATCGAAACCAAGGAAATTTCTGGTAAAAATCATAAATCAAGGAACTTTAAACTTTATAACTTTATAGGGTTCCTCCGTCCCCATTACGCTCCGTTCCTGCCTAATCAGTTCAGCTTCAGTTAAGGCAAAAAATGCTACCATGTCCCCAGAGCTCTTTCAAGCGGCATATCTTTTGCGGTCTCTATTTTCAACGAGAAGGGAGTAACCCATGTTTTGGATAATATTCATATTTATTATCCTGATCACTCTGATATTACTGTTTTTTTTAAAGGGAAGGGAAGTCAGTTCCAGCAAACCCGGAAAAGTAATTTACTATATAATGGTAGCACTGATGGTTGTACTCTTAATTACCAGTATAGTAGCCTGGTATACTGCGACTGTAGACCCTAAAAAACTGAAAAAGCCTCCAGCCAGCAGTCTTTATCAGCCTAAGCGTGCAGCTATTTTTTCACCGGCGGTTTTTTATTTCCAACCAAAGAAATAAAACGCGCATTAACTTCAGGCCAGTTCACCACATTCCAGAATGCATCAATATAACTACCCCGTTGATTCTGGTATTTGAGATAGTATGCATGCTCCCAGACATCAAGCCCTAATATTGGAGTTCCTCGCTTTTCAGAAACATCCATCAATGGGTTATCCTGATTAGGTGTAGAGCTGATAAAAAGCGAACCATCATCACCAACACAAAGCCATGCCCACCCGCTTCCAAATCGTGAAAGAGCTGCAGCCTTAAACTCCTCCTTGAACTTATCAAATGAGCCGAAAGTTGCGTTGATCTTTTCTGCCAACATCCCTTCAGGAGCACCTCCGCCCTTAGGACTCATCACTTTCCAAAAAAGAGTATGGTTATAATGACCACCAGCATTATTCCGGATTGCAGGAGCGAGTTTACTGACTTGTGAAAAAATTTGAGGTAAAGTTTTTGTTTTCAATGAAGAATCCTGCATCGCTTTAAGCAGATTGTCATAATACCCGCGATGATGTCTGGTGTAGTGAATTTCCATAGTCTTAGCATCAATATGGGGTTCAAGAGCATTAAATGCATAAGGCAATGAGTCAAACTGCAGGTCAGACGATTTCTCTTTGGCAAATGTAGCAAACGGGAAACATACTCCAATAATCATCAGTACAAATGCTTTCATTCTGCACCACCTTTCTGAATACTAAGTATCTATGAGATTCTCAGGACAACGACTCCTTTAATTGAATATAATAATTGCACTTCTGAAGCTCATCCCTTCAGGAGACTTCGTCTTGAGTCGGCGGGCGCGAAACAAATGACCGCACACTGGTTGCGGTCAACTGTGCAGAAATATAATGAGTATTATTTTCCGATGAAACGAAACATTTCAGGTAAACGACGAACATCGTGAAATGTAACGAAAAGAAAAAGCAGAAGAAAAAAGGCGATGGCAATTTTATTGGCAACTATCTGCGCTTTAACCGAAACCGGTTTTCTCCTCACAGCTTCAATCAGAAGAAAAAGCAACTGTCCTCCATCGGTGATCACCAGAGGAAGCAGGTTAAGAACGGCAAGCTGAATTCCGATTAATGCCATAAGCTGAAGGATTGGGGAGATTCCCTGTAAAGCCATGAAACCGGAAGCCGGAATAATACCTAAAGGACCAGATAGCTGAGATGCAGGTACTTCACGTGCAAACATTTTCCCGATCACATCAAAAATCATGGTGGTATACTCCCAGGTTCTATCCAGTCCCTTCTCCATTGCAATTACCGGTGGATAGCTTACTTTCCTCTTTTGGCCTTCGTCAACCCGTATACCTATAAGATTCCTCTTTGTCTGCTCGTTGTATTCAGGTTTAATGCCTACTTCAAGATTCGAACCGTTTCTGGCGATAGAAATCTTCAAGGCCTCTTCCCCTTTGTATGAACCGATAATCTGAGACAATTGAAACCAGGAATGTATTTTGGTGCCATTAATGGTTAGTATAGTGTCTCCTGACTTCAAGCCTGCCTTCTCTGCAGGGGAATCTTTATTAACATCAGCAACCACCGCCGGTAAAGGGGGAAGCATACCACCGGTTAAATCCTGAGGAAAAGCATCACCATTTTTTTTCAGGCTCATGTCCAGTTTTTTCTGCTGGCCATCACGAGATATTACGATTTTATAGTTTTGCTGTTGAAGCGCAAATGCAGCATCAACATCATTCCAGTTCTTAATCTGCCGGTTATTTATGGAAATAAGGCTGTCCCCAGCCAATAATCCGGCTTCGCTTGCAGCAGATGTGTCTGCGACAGCTCCGATTATGGGTCGATCATAATAGATTGGCTGTTGTACGCCATACATAAACATCACCCAAAGCATCAGCATACCAGTGATATAATTTGCCACCGGACCCGCAACTGCAACGATTGCCCGCTGCCATACTGGTTTTGAAGTGAACTCATCCGAAGCACCCGATCTTCCTTCATCCGGATTTTCTCCGGCCATCTTTACATAACCACCAAAGGGAATTGAACTTATGCGGTATTCGGTTCCTTTATAACTTTTTTTGAAGATTGGATTCCCGAAACCGATCGAAAATGCCAGAACTCTTATTCCACACCATTTGGCAGCCAGAAAGTGTCCTAATTCATGAATAAAAACCAGAAAGCCTAAAACCAGTAAACCAAGAATAATGGATAATATTGAGATCACAATTCACCTTTTAGTTAGTATATTTTTGAAAATGTTACCCCTGGTAAGCCTATCCGTTTCCTCTATAATCTCCACAGAATCAGCAGGTGTATTTTTATGAGTACGCAATGCAAATGCCACTATTTCCGCTATTTCATTGAATTTTATTTTTCCTTCCAGAAATGCCTGAACTGCCACCTCATTTGAAGCGTTAACCACCGCGGGAGCCGTTCCTCCCATCTGACCAGCCTCCAGGCATAACCTCAGACAAGGAAATCGGTCAAGATCCGGTTCGGAAAAATCCAATCTGCCAATCTCAGGAAGCGACAACCGCTTCCCTTTGATAGAAAACCTTTGCGGAAAACTTAATGCATACTGGATCGGCAACTCCATATCCGGAACCCCCAACTGAGCCAGCACCGCCCCATCATGAAATTCAACCATAGAATGAATTATCGACTGTGGATGAATCCACACCTTAAGTTTTGAATACGGCAGTGAGAAAAGATGATGAGCCTCAATAACCTCAAATCCCTTATTCATTAAAGTAGCAGAATCAATGGTAATTTTCTTACCCATAGCCCATGTTGGATGAGTCAGAGCCTGCTCAGGTGTGATTGAGGAAAACTTTTCTTTTTCTAAATTTCTGAAAGGACCGCCTGAGGCAGTAAGAATGATCGACTCAACGGTTGAACTTTCCGCCCCATTAAGACACTGCAGTATTGCGCTATGTTCACTGTCAACCGGAAGCAGTTTTCCTTTTCCACCGGAAAGCAACTGACAGATGTAATCTCCACCCATCACAAGGCTCTCTTTATTTGCCAATGCTACCCGCCGGTTGCACTGAAGCGCAGTAACTGTAGGCCTGAATCCTATGGCACCCACTAATGCATTAAGCACTATATCGCATTTGGTTTGCTTCACCAGCTCTACAAGCCCTTCACTTCCACTATAAACCCGGATCCGGTCAAATTCATTCTGAAGCCGCTCTGCCTCCAGAGGATCAGCAATATAAACCGCCTCTGGTCTGAACTCACAGATCTGCTTCTGTAATAACTTGTGGTTTCTGCCGGCAGCTAATCCGGTAACACTGAAACGCTCTCTATATCGCCGTATACAGTTTAAAGCACTTGTACCAATCGAGCCAGTAGAGCCCAAAAGAAGGATTTTTTGCGGAAAATGAGCCATAAGAAAGACTAACCGAAGATTCTATGAATTATCCAGGAAGAAAGCGAAATAACCGGTGCAGTAAAAAATACCGAATCGAAACGATCAAGAATCCCACCATGCCCCGGTATAATATCTGAAGCATCTTTTACACGGAAATAACGCTTCATCAAAGAAACCAGAAGATCACCAAGCTGAGCAAAAATACCGATAAGTAATCCCAAAACCGGACCGATCCAAAATGGAAGAGTTCTGGCTCCCAGAAAATACCATCCAATGCTGAAAGTGATGGCTGCAGAGCACAGTCCCCCGATACTGCCTTCTATGGTCTTTTTAGGACTTATAGAACTAAAGTGAGTTTTTCCCCAGATAGAACCCACTATGTATGCACCGGAATCACAAAGGAATATGGATGTCAACACAATTACAATGCCCATCTGAGAAAGCATGGTATGATCACTTATTTTCCTGAAAAGTGACTGAAATGGTTGTTGATAAAAATTAAGCATGGAAATTCCGGCAATATACAGAAAAGCCATTCCACTAAAAAAGAGACTGGCCCTCATCCAGCGCCTCTGTACACTTTTTCGTCCCCAGATAAAAGCCTCAAACGCCACTACAACTAGTAATATGTAAAGACTAAGGTTTAATGGGAAACTATCTCTGAGAAGAAATAATGTAAATTGTGAAAAAAGTGCCAGATAACTTAACCAGAATCCATTTCTGTGAAAAACGATACTAAGCATCCTGTTGTATTCAAATGAAGCCATCGTTATCAGAAATATTATTGCAATGTGCCCGGGGTAAATTATAGCAACAGAGGGAGGAAGAAGAAGAAAATTAGAATTGACTACCCACCACCCCAGGGGGGCAGCCCATAAAACAAAAAGAAGTCTTTTGCCCAGATTAGACAGGGGCATTATTCTTTTACCTTTCCAAATCGTCTGTCCCGTTTATTGTAGTCCGCAATTGCGTCCAACAATGCAGCCTTGTCAAAATCCGGCCATAAAATATCGGTCATGTACAACTCGGCATATGCAGACTGCCACAGAAGAAAATTACTGATTCTTTTTTCGCCACCGGTACGGATAATAAGTTCGGGATCCGGAATATCTTTGGTAAAAAGAAAATTTTTAAAGGCTTCTTCATTAAGATTATCAATGAGAGAGGGGTTTTTACTGTACTGTCTGGCAAACTCTTTTGCAGCGTGCACTATCTCGGATCTTCCACCGTAACTTATAGCCAGAACCAAAGTGAGTCCATCGTTACCGCTGGTGCTCTCGATACCATTCAAAAGCTCCTGACGAGTTTTTGCAGGCAAGCGGCTCAGATCTCCAATTGCCTTTAAACGAACATTATTAGCATTGAGCTCAGCAATCTCTTTTCTGGTCATCTCCACCAGCAAATCCATCAACATGGAAACTTCAACGCTGGGACGCCCCCAGTTTTCTGCAGAAAACACATAGGTAGTCAGATATTGTACTCCTAATTCACCACAGGCTCTGACTATTTTTCTGGTCGCATCGGTCCCAGCTCTATGACCGGCACTGCGAATCAACCCTCGTTTCTTTGCCCATCGACCATTTCCATCCATGATAATGCCAATATGACGGGGGATATTCATAATCTGAATTTCTCACCTGCTTCTTTTAGGAGAAAACGATATTAACCTGATTGAATAAATTGATACTACAAATCTGCCGTGAGGTGCACAGTAGATCAAGTGCATAAATATATATTAAAGCTATTTGTGGAATACATGAAAAAGGGACCATCCGAATATATCCGATGGTCCCTTAAAAATTTAGAAGACTAGAGCCAAATGCTCACACCTCCATTATTTCCTTTTCTTTATTGACCAGAAGATCATCAACTGTCTTGATAAATTTATCAGTAAGCTTCTGAATCTCATCCAGCCCCTTTTTCACCTCATCCTGGGTCAGTTCCTTATCCTTTTCTGCTTTCTTTAATTTTTCATTGGAATCGCGTCTGATGTTGCGGATACCAACTTTACTATCTTCTGCAATTTTTTTGCAGTTTTTAAAAAGCTCCCTACGCCTCTCTTCAGAGAGTGGGGGAATAGGCAAACGGATAAGATTACCATCATTTTGAGGATTTAGCCCCAAATCAGAAACCCTGACAGCTTTTTCAATTGCAGGAATCATGTTCTTTTCCCATGGTTGAACAACTATCATTCTGGGGTCGGGAACCGAAATGTTTGCTATCTGGTTAACCGGTACATAAGAACCATAATATTCAACTGTGATACCATCCAGAAGCGCCGGGGTAGCCCTGCCAGCCCTGACCCGACTGAGCTCTTTTTTCAGGCTGTCAATTGCTTTCTGCATTCGCTGGTTGGTTTCGGAATTTATAGAATCCAAAGCGCTCATGCCTCATCCTCCAGTTTTGACTATGGAACCGGTTGCCTGGCCCTCAATACAACGACACAGGTTACCTTTTTCCATGAGTTTAAAAATTATAATGGGAATGGAATTTTCCATACAGAAGGAAAATGCAGTGGAATCCATCACCTTTAAATCTCTGGAGAGAGCCTCTTTGTGCGTTATCTGTTCAAATCGGACAGCCTCCGGATTTTTGATGGGATCACTGTCATATATCCCGTCAACTTTTGTAGCTTTCAGAATTACCTCAGCCCCAATCTCTGCACATCTGAGAGCTGCTGCAGTATCGGTAGTAAAATAAGGATTACCTGTACCACCACCTATTATAACCACATGATTCTTTTCCAGATAGTCTATAGCCTTCTCAGGGCTGAAAAGCTCCCCTGCTCCCTGAAGATTCACCGCAGTCAGGACATGTGCTGGACATCCCCTTTTCTGCAGATACTGCATGAGTCCCAGCGAGTTAATCACAGTAGCCAACATCCCCATAGCATCAGCAGTCACCCGGGCAATTCCTTCTGTAGTAGCTCCCCGCAGGAAATTTCCACCCCCGATAACGATCCCAATCTGTACACCCGCATTATGAACCTCTACGATCTCATCGGCAATCTGCCCGGTAATCTGAGGATCAATCCCAAAACCTCTGCTCCCGGCAAGAGCCTCACCAGAGAGCTTAAGAAGAATCCGTTTATATAGAGGTTTCATAAGAGCGACTATTCTTCAGCACCTAACTCGAGGCGTACAAATGATAGTACTTTGATACTTGCACCGGTTTCCTTTTCAGTTTCCTGTATGCGGCTTTTAATGTTGACATCAGGATTTCTGATAAAGGCCTGTTCAATAAGAGTAAATTCCTGGAAAAACTTCTCCAGTTTACCATCCACGATTTTACTCCAGATCTTTTCCGGTTTTCCCGAGCTTTGGGCCTGTGTCTGGTAGATCTCTTTTTCTTTGGCAATTACTTCGGAGCTGACACTTTCCCGGTCCACAGCAATCGGATTGGCAGCAGCCACCTGCATGGCCAGATCTTTACCCAGAGAAGCCATTGCCTCGCTATCGAGAGCTTTGTCTGCCTTGAGCTTTACCAAAACACCGATTCTGCCGTTTCCGTGAAGATAAGAAAAGATCCGCTCTTCAGCAGGATTTACATCCATCTTTTTATATCTTCTGAATGTAATATTTTCTCCGATTTTACCAATCAGCTCTGTAAGCCGAGTCTCAACACTGAGCCCTCCGAAAAGAGGCGAAGTGAGTTTTTTGGCACTCTCCAGATCTGCCGGCTTATTCTCCAAAAGTATAGTACCCAAATTATCTACAAAACTAATGAAATCCTCGTTTCGTGCCACAAAATCGGTCTCTGAGTTTACCTCAAAAACAACTGATGCAGAACTGTCTGAAACGATTGTTACTTTACCCTCTTTTACCGATTTACCAGCTCGTTTGGCGGCAGTAGTCTGACCCTGTTTGCGGAGGTTTTCAATCGCCAAGTTCATATCTCCATTTGCATCGATAAGCGCCTGTTTGCATATCATCATCCCCAAACCGGTCTTTTCGCGCAATTCTTTTACCTGTCCAGCACTAATTTCCATAATTACAATCTCCTTACTTCAGAAGCTTTATCCAGATGATTCCCATAGGCTGCTACCCAATGGAGCTCACCCTAACTTATTCATCCTCTGACTGTCTTACAATTTTCTTATGAACTACCCGATGCTTACGCTTTGTCTCTTCAGGAGGTACCTCCTCCTCTTCCGCTTCCAGTTCAACTTCTTTATCGCTTGCACCTTCCTCCTGTGCAGCTTCAGTTGCAGCTAAGATTTCTTCTGGAGAAATTTTCTCTTTTTCCGAGATAATTGCATCAGAGACCGCTCTGGCAATAAGCTGAACCGACTTTAATGCATCATCATTTCCGGGAATAGGAAAATCCACTGCATCAGGATCACAGTTTGTGTCAACTATCGCTCCAATCGGAATTCGAAGGCGACGAGCCTCAGAAATCACTATATGTTCCTTAATAGTGTCAACCACAAAAATGATCGCAGGTAATCTGCGTAAATCCCTGATACCACTGAGAACACTAAGAAGCTTCTCTTTCCTCTTAGCTAATACTCCCCGTTCTTTTTTAGGCAAAGCCTCAATTGTACCATCAGCTTCCATAGTTTCGATCTTCTCAAGCTTGGCCACACTCTGGCGAATTGTCTGAAAGTTAGTCAACATACCACCAAGCCAGCGCTCAGAAACATAAGGCATCCCACAACGTTCTGCCTCCTCCCGGATACAATCCTTAAGCTGCTTTTTGGTCCCCACAAAAAGAACCTTACCACCCCTGGCCACCTCTTTACGTACCCGTTCCACAAATTTCTCCAGGGAGATCAGTGTTTTATTCAGATCAATAATGTAGATACCGTTTTTAGGACAAAGAATAAATCTCTTCATCTTGGGGTTCCAGCGCTTTGTCTGGTGACCAAAATGAGTTCCCGCTTCCAGCAGATCCTGCAACTGCAAACTAGCCATTTTTTAAGTCTCCTTATAATAAATGGGTTATACATCCACGGGAATCACAACAGAAGAAAAACCGTTTCACATAACCGGAAACGGCACCCATCTTCTGCTCAACACCGTGTGCTATTTTGTATAGAAAGGAAAAATTAACGTTTTGAGAATTGGAATCTTCTGCGGGCTCCAGCCTGGCCATACTTTTTACGCTCGACCACACGAGAGTCTCTGGTAAGAAAACCGCCCTTTCGCAGTGCGACCCGGTTTTCCTCACTGATCAATGCCAGCGCACGAGCAATCCCCAATCGAATTGCACCAGACTGCCCGCTTAAACCGCCACCACGCACGTTTGCCACGACATCCATGGATTCACTCACCTGAAGCAGCTTAAGCGGCTGCTCGACATCCATTACCAGTACATCGCTCTTAAGATATTCCTGAATAGACTTCCCATTGATAACCCGATCACCTTTGCCGGGGCGAATAATTACCGAAGCTATCGCATTTTTGCGCTTACCGGTCCCAGAATACCTGTTTTCCAAAATAACAGCTCCTTTTTAATTACAATGTTAACTCTTTGGGCTGCTGAGCAGTATGCGGATGAGATGCACCGGCATAGATATGCAGCTTACTCATAATGGCCCTTCCCCGTGCATTCTTAGGCACCATACCATGGATAGCATGTATCAGAATCTTTGAGGGATCCAGAGCCATCTGCTCTTTGAATGAACGGAATTTACCCCCACCAGGATACCTGGAATGACGGAAATACTTTTTAGTTTCCGCTTTTATCCCTGTCAGCTTTATTTTTTCTGCATTCAAAATAATCAGAAAATCGCCATGATCCTGGTTGGGCGAATATGCGACTTTGTTTTTTCCTGTCAGAACCTGAGCCGCCTTCGAAGCAAGCCGTCCCAACACCTGATCTGTCGCATCCAAAACGTACCAATCACGTTTAATTGATTTGGTGTCTACTACAACAGTTTTCATGATAGTACCATTCCTATCGAACTCAGTACATTTAGCTTAAATTTAAAGTTTGTTGAATATATAATCAGAATCGTATTGAAGTCAATATTTATGTAGATTCAAGAAACTTTTACCTTATTCATAAATATATAGAGACCACTATTAGAAAAAAAAACAATCTGATAGTTGATTTCATATTTCTCTTTTACTGCCCCGATTACTCATCAATAGCAACCATAAAACCAGATATCTGCCCATGACTTCTGGTTCGTAACACTATTACCTCATTGACTTTACAACTCAGGCAAAGCCACTATGCAGCATTACAATTGTGATTGCCTTTTGACCAGATACTATCACTCGAAAAATCATTATTGTCTTGGTAGATTGCCCTTATTCTTCTTTTTTTATGTATCAATTATTAGATGAACATATAAATTTTTTCTTGTCCTTCCATAATATTTTATGTATACTATCAACGTTTTCCTTAAGCATTGCCCATTTTTTTAATGCTTTTACCTTTATTTATTCAAACATTTCAAGGAGTTATTATGAAGTTCCGTTCTCTTTGCGTAGCGTTGACCGCAGTTATTGGTTTATGGTCATCAGCATCTGCTCTGGATCTTGGATTGGGAGTAAAAGGTGGTTTAAACCTTTCCCGTACCTGGGGTAATGAACCAAAAGAATTTGCCGATATGATGAACATAAGCATGCGCCCGGGTATGGCAATTGGAGCTGCTTTTCAGTTGAAACTGGCAAAAGCCTTCGCCATCCAACCAGAAGTACTATTTTCATGCAAAGGTTTGAAATATAATGATCCTGACTATTCCGACATTTTCGATGATTTAGATGATTATGATATTTTCGATGATTTAGATGATTTCGGTGATTTCGGTGATTTGGGTAACAGTAAAGTGACATCCAGTATAAGCTACAGATATCTGGAAATTCCAATTTTATTTCAGATCCTTGTCCCTGCCAGCGATGTTGTTGTTCCTATGGTTTATGCCGGCCCAGCAATTAGCTTCCTGACTGGTGTAGCAGGAAAAGTAGAGACTGATGGTAAAAAAGAAGATCTTAACAATGATGAAATTAAAGAGCTTAAGGATGGTTTGAAATCGGTGGACTTTGGTATTGCCATGGGAGCTGGCCTGGGTATTAAAGCCGGTCCTGGTAGACTCGTTCTGGATGTCCGGTTCAATCTTGGACTGCTTAATATAGCAGAAAAGCCCAAAGTTCAAGAAGCAGAAGATATTTTTTCTGATATTTTTACTGCAGATGAGCCTAAGGTGGATCCGGTCTCGAAAAACATGGCTCTCTCATTTATGCTCGGATATATGTTTGAATTCTGAAATTTTTAAAAAGGTACTGCACTCAGTTGCAGTACTTCTCTTCTCTCACTTACCCACTCATTTCCAATAATCAGCCCTTACCGACAGTCTTGAGAACCAGCCGTAATACAGCTTTATTCCAGATTAATATTCACCAGCGCCTATATAAAGATATGGAAAATGTCGATAAGATCTTAAGCAATAAAACTCTTCACTTGTCACAACCCCTCTATTGCATATAGTGAAGAGCTTCCTGATTCCCTTCACTGTCTTCAGAATGAGTTATATAACCATGCTCCCCAATGTCCGTTTTGAATAAGTAGCTTCCCACCCTTTCAAGTAAACACGCTATGGTACATTACTTTTGTGATTACCTTTTTGACCAGATAATGTCACTTGTGAAAACCCCAAGCATCTGTCAATTGTTATTTGAATATTTTTATTTTATTTGTTATCTTAAATTATTTTAAGTATACTATCAACGTTTTACTTAAGCATTATCCTTTTTTTTGTGCTTTTCCCTTTATTTATTCAAACATTTCAAGGAGTTATTATGTAGTTACGTTCTCTTTGTGCAGTGTTGACCGCAGTTATCGGTTTGTGGTCATCAGCATCTGCTCTCGATCTTGCATTGGGAGTAAAAGATGGTTTAAACCTTTCCAGTACTTATGGAGTAGATTACCAGGAAGATAAGGGCCTGCTTCCCGGCCCTGTAATTGGAGCAGGGCTACAATTGAAATTGGCAAACGTCTTTGCCATTCAACCTGAAGTTCTGTTTTCTAGTAAAGGAATTAAGCTTAAAAAAGATGATGTCACAACACGAACAAGCTTAAGATATCTGGAAATTCCAGTTTTATTCCAGGTTCTTATTCCTGCCAGTGATATTGTTGTGCCCCAATTCTACGCTGGACCGGCTATTGCCTTCAAAACTGGTTTTGATATAAAAGCAGAGTACAGGGGTAAAGAAGATGTCCCCAGTTCTATCATTGATGAAAAAGAAGAAGCATTGAAATCGGTGGATTTTGGTATTGCCATGGGTGCTGGCCTGGGCTTTAAGGCCGGTATCGGCAGAATCATTCTGGATGTCAGATATACACTCGGCCTCACTGGTCTCCAAGATATTCCCGATGAAGTAGAAGAAGTCGCCGATGCTTTGGGAGTATCCATAAATAAAGAAAAGAACATGGCTCTTTCATTCATGCTAGGCTATATGTTTGAATTCTAATTTTTTACATTGGTGCTGTCCCCAGATACAGCACCATTTTCCCCCCTCAACTTTATTTATTTCAAAATTCATTTTTCTCCACCCCAATCAAATCGGCCTTGTGAACCATAAACAATACAGCTATATCCGATTTTAATGTATCTTTATCGAGTCATGGACAGAGTCGATAAAATCCTAAGTAATCTCGGTTATTGCTCCCGCATACAGGCAGAAGATTTCCTGCATTCTCACCTGGTAACCTTCAATAACGTGCGCATTAAATATGGCTCCCAAAAAGCTGACCCACATTTTCTGCTTATAGATGGACAAAAAACGGATCACCCGGATGGGCTTTTTATTATAATGAATAAACCTGCAGGCTATGTCTGCTCACACGACCCATCTGAAGGAAAACTGGTCTATGATCTGCTGCCAGAACAATGGATGAAACGTAATCCGGTTCCATCCTCTATAGGACGATTGGATAAAGATACCACAGGAGTACTACTGATTACCGATAACACTGCACTCAATCACCAGCTCTCCTCTCCCAAAAGGAAGATAGATAAAGTATACGAAGTAACGGTTGATAAGGAATTAACCGAAAAACTAAAGGAACTCTTTTCCTCTGGGAAACTCTGTCTTCCCGGTGATCAGAAACCCTGCCTGCCCGCTGATCTGCAAATAAAGGATCAATTCAATGCTACTGTCACTATCCATGAAGGACGATACCATCAGATTAAACGGATGTTCTCAGTGTGTGGTTATAAAGTCACTTCACTCCACCGAAGCCGCTTTGGAATCTACATTCTGAATAACCTCAAAGAGGGAGAATACGTAACCCTCCCCTTTCCCTGTCAGAATTCCTCTATTGCATAGAGTGAAGAGCAACCTGGTTCCCTTCACTGTCCTCAAAATGAGCTATGTAACCATGCTCCCCAATGTCCGTCTTAGGAATAAGAACCTTCCCACCCTTCTGTTCAACCCGTGCCAGTGTCTCTTCTATGTTATCCACTGTGAAATAAACCAAAGTCCCCGAATGATGGGGAGTATAACCGATAGCCTGAACCAGCGCCCCGGAAGCCCCCGGACCATCTTCCATTGGAAACTCTGCCAGCTTCATCCATTTACGCTCCTGAAAAGAAAGCTAACACTCCAAAACATACTCATAAAAATCCCTGGCCCTGACTATATCGACAACCGGAATTTCAAACCAGTTTACCGGATTCCCTCTCTGCAATCCCATAGCACCTCCTTTGCCCCAACAATATCAATATTTATTAAACGTCGGTGCAAATCAGATACCTTAATGATCAATAAGGCTTCGTCCCGGTAAAAAAGAAGTAAGCAAAAACAAGAAGCCCTAAAATTATCCTGTAATAAGCAAATGGCTTGAAATCATTGCGACGGATATAATTCATAAACACAGCAATAACCCCCCAGGCAACTAAAAACGAAACAACAAACCCCACCCCAAGTATCTGCCATTGCTGTAAAGTCAGATCAAACCCCGATTTCATAAGAGAATACCCTGAAGCTCCAACCATGGTGGGAATTGCCAGAAAAAATGAAAATTCCGCTGCTACCGCTCTGGATGCTCCCAAAGCCATGGCTCCCAGAATAGTCGCTGCTGAACGGGATGTCCCAGGTATCATCGCAAGACACTGAATAAAGCCTATCGCTATTGCTGTTGAATATTTCAAAGATTTTATACTTTCGATTTTGGCTGTTTTTCCAGACCTTTCAATCATTAAAAGAATTATTCCACCAACAATCAATGCTGCAGAAACCACATAAGAATTAAAAAGCAGCTCTTCTATTTTATCCGCAAATAAAAACCCAATCACAACCGCTGGAAACACCCCTGCAACGGTCTTAAACCACAACTGCCAGGTATCATTGCGCTGCTCCCTGCTTTTCTGAGGACTGAAGGGGAAAAGCCGATCCCAGAAATAAACTATTACCGATAATATGGCTCCCAGTTGAATAACTACATCGAAAACTGCAGCAAACTCCTTGTCTAATTTGATAAACTCATTAGCCAGAATCAAATGTCCCGTGCTGCTTATTGGCAAAAACTCTGTGATACCCTCAATTATTCCCAGAATAATCGATTTCCATAAAGAATCCATACTCCCTCTTTCCCGGTAATTTATTTATTGGTTTCGTGAACAGCTATTGTGCAAATTAAAAATGGTCGGAAATAATGGTTCAATGAAGTCGCTCTTTTAATGGCAGTGTTAAATGCTGACTTTTTATAAAAGAAATACCAATCCGTTTTCCGATTCGCATTCCCAAATAAAATAATAATTTGAGAATCCAACTAACCCCCTGTGGTTTATTTCCGGTTTCCCAAAGGAAGAGAAAAATAACTCTTTTGCTTGCATATTTCGGCCTTGAAATTATTTTTCCGGGAAACTTTTTCTTATTAATTATCCCTGCGAGATAAAATATGAAACTAATAGCAAAACAACGTCAGTTCCTTAAAGGTTTGGGCCACTCTCTGAAACCCGTTATTCAGGTGGGAAAAGATGGTCTGAGTGAATCGGTTTTGTCCAGCATCTCAAAAGCACTGGATGACCATGAACTGATAAAAATAAACGTTCTGGAAACTGCGGATCTTGACCGCAAAATAGCGCCTCAATTACTTGCTTCTGCGGTGAATGCAGAGGTAGTCCAGACCTTGGGGAGAAAAATTCTTCTATTTCGCAGAAATAAGAAAAAACCTAAAATCCAGCTCCCCGATACTCCTGAGCTAAAAGACACCAGGGAAAAATAAGCTGCTTACAATCCAGGCCACTATTCCACTTACTAACCCGTAGAGCAAACATACCGGCAGATTCTGTCTGATCAGTAAACCTTCTTTTCCCACAAGCCCTACAGTTGTAAGCACAGCCACCACATTGTGTATGCAGATCATATTGCCGGCGGCACTGCCTATCGTTTGTAATGAAAGTACCGGAGTAACCGGCAAAGACGCACTCTGAGCAATTCCATACTGAAAGGGCCCAAACATGATATTGGATACAGTAGCACTCCCGGATACAAAAGCCCCTAAAATCCCAACCAATGGAGCCATCAGATACCATATCCTGCCACCTAGTGCAGCCGCAGCCCTGGCAAGCACAATTAGCATCGAATCCTTAGAAGACGCCTCTGCCGAGTTCATCATCACGTAAACCATTCCCAACGCAAACACCAAGGCAATAGCAGCAGGAATAATCATGTGAACTACATCCAACCAGGCCCTGGATGCAGCTTTCCAGTTCAATCCATGAAGATATGGGACAAAAAGAGCAACCAGTAAAAATGGAAATATCCCAGGATTATAGAGCGGTTCTATGTCCCTGCTTATTGTGGTCCCTAAAATATTGTCCCATCCTATTGACCAAAGCTGTAACAGTGGATTGATCCCAAATACCGGAAGTCTGCTAAGAAGCAGCAAGATTCCTACCAGCATATATGGAAGCCATGCCCTGAATGTTCCAATGGGCCTTTCAACACTGGTGGTTATGTGCTCTCCTGCCTTGACTATTCCCTCCCAGTGCCCAGGCCAGCGATTATGAGGCGGAAAATCCCAACTTCCAAACGAAGGAAGCAGTTTCCATTTTAATAACAGCACAAAAGCCACCAGTCCAAAAAGAGAACCCACCAGAGATGGAAGCTCCGGGCCAACAAAAACTGCGATTATCATCTGTGGAAAAGTAAAAAGGACTCCCGCCAACAAGGCTACCGGCCACATCTTAAGACCACTTTTAAAAGATCCGGTACTGATTCTGGTCATAAGCGGTATGGTAACCACTGGCAAAAAAGTACCCACCAACAAGCTGAGCATCCCGGCTATTGCTCCTACATCAGATAGAAAATCATTGAAATTTAAACTGCTTCCATTCTTGTTTACCGGCCATGAAGCCAGCTCTCGAACCGTCTCAAAACCACCCCATATAGGAACCCCTACTGCACCAAAAATGGTTGATGGCCCCGAAGCTAAAAGAGTTATGACTGCAGCAATAAATGGTGGAAAACCCATTCCCACAAGCAATGGTGCCCCTATAGCTGCAGGTGTTCCAAATCCTGCCGCACTCTCTAGAAATCCCCCCATAAACCAGGCAATTACCAAAACCTGAATCCGCTTATCAGAACTGAGACTGGCCATGGAGTCTGAAATCTGAGCAATACCACCACTCCTGCGTAAAAGCTGCAAAATCAGTAAGGCACCAAAAACGATAATCAGAATGTCTATAGCATTAATAATACCTGCGATAGAAGCAGCCGCAATCCAGGATAGAGGCATATCCCAGGCAATTATGGCCACTATCGCTGCCACTGCCCACCCTACTGGCATCGCCTTGCTGGATGGCCACATCAGCACCATCATTAATACACCAACAACCAATATGGGCAAAGCAGCCAGAATCACCAGCATCAATAAAGCTCCTCTTTTCCGCATATTCGAAAGCAAGATTCAATCCAGCCCGATAAGCGTATAGAAGCAGCCCTGTCAATCAACAATTAATATGAAGTCAAAGGGGATAAATGCAACAGATTTGCAGCCTCAGGATTGATAGCCCCCCCGCTGTAAGAGCCCCCTTTTTACGGGAGGATTAAGGGGGATTGGATAAACCATTCTGCTATTGATTAAATCGGTAGTTTGAAGAGACCGTTCCGGTCTGATATCCAAGATGAAAATCTTTGATATAGACAGTGTCCGCCATATTATCAGTTATATCAAGGTGTAAATAATCGATCGATTTTCCGCTTACAAAAGCAAGCTCATAATTACCCGCGGGCACATCCGACAAAACATACCATCCATACATATCCGGTTTTGTGGTTGCCCCAAAGCCAGGGATGATAATCTTAATCGGATCGGCATTTCCTGCTCTTATCACCCTTCCTCTGAGAGTAACCAGAGGCTTAAGCACTACCGCTCCCCCAATCTGCAATGAGGTCTGCATCTTCTTAACACGGGAAAGATTGCATTTACCTCTGGATATGTCATAGATATAAAGCAGATACTGCCCGTCAGGAACGCCCTGAAGAATAAAATAACCGTTTCTGGTGGTATTGGTTGAATAGGTTTTAAAGATGGAATCGTTATCATTAATGATGCGCACATCAAAAAGAGAAACCAGCGCATCAGCCACCTCGGTAGAATCCGAATGAACCGCTCTGCCAATGACCACCTTCCGATCAACATCGTTTAAAACGGGCTTTTTAACCGTTTTACATGAGTTTAAGAGCATTAATAATGGAAGGCACAGCGTCACAAATGATTTAATCCTGATATTCAATTTCCCCTCCCGGTCCAGGTTACATTGAATCAGGTATTGGCTACTCTTTATATCTTACCACGGTTTTGCTGCCCGGGCAACAACTTTTCGCGTTGACAGCTTTTGGCTACTATCTTATTGCGTCCGTTTTTCTTTGCCTGGTATAAACATTCATCTGCACATTTAAGCAGTTCCTCCGCAGTGGTCATATCGGGTGTCACTTCTGCTACCCCCTGGCTCATAGAAATCCTCAGTTCTGATGTCTCAAAAACAAAAACATACTCTTCGATTATGCGCCGAAGGTTTTCTGCCAGCTTTTGTGCAGACTGCAGATCGGTTTCCGGAAGTATACAGCAGAACTCCTCTCCACCATACCGGGTATACAGATCTATACTGCGTAATCTTTCCATATTCAGTTGAGCGAATTTCTTCAGAACAAAATCTCCACAGATATGCCCATAAGTATCATTGATGCTTTTAAAAAAATCGATATCCTGAATAATCACCGAAAAAGATCGTCCATAGCGTTTGAACCGCTCAATCTCTTCTTTAAGACGACAGAACATGAAGCGACGGTTTAACACCCCGGTTAATGGATCCCTGATGTTCATTTCCAATAATTTCTGTTCGTAAGCAGCTACCTCTGTGACATCTTGTACCATAATGTACAAGTATTGAATCTGCTTATTTTCATCCCTTAAAGGCCCCATTGTAACACTCTGTTGCATAGTATCAAAATTTGTGCAAGCAGAATAAACTGATTTAAAAGGAAAAACGTATTTATGAAGCTTCTGAGAGAAGAAGGAGAAATTGCCAAATTTCAGAACCGATTTGCAGGAACGGTTAAACCATTTGGTTTTCAGTTGCGGATAGAATTCAAATATGGAATGTCCAATAATCTGTTCCGCTCTTATTTCGCTGTGAGTCTCCATCCAGCGATTCCATTTAGTTACCATTAATTCTTTATCCAGAACCACTATACCCATATTGATCATTTCAAATATCTGGGTACAAATCATTGGTAAGACTCCATAAATTTATCCAATGCATCTTTTAACCACTCTATTGATTCATAATCGGTAATTACCAGAATAAAACCCTTGATATCCTTTTGCTGAAATCTGAAAACAGTTTTCATGGCAATAACAGTATTTGCAGGATCAAAGGATTTTAAAAACCGATTGAATTCCACACTTTTTTCGTAAATCGCTTGTGGTGGAGAATAAATGACAGAAGTGTTCAATAGTTCACTGATTTTACCCACACAAGCCCCAATCAGGATATTACCAATTTCCATTATTATCTCTTTTTCCAAAGAAACAGCAGGGATGGCTTCACAGCATTGGGGATTAGAATCTTCAAGTATAGCCGCAAGATCGTGTCCAGCGCCATTTGGAAACACAAAAAAGCCACTACCTTTGAAATCGCCAAGAAATCTCTGATTGATAATCACGGTCTGGGAATAGGTCTGTAAATTTTTAACAATATACCCTGGAAGTTCACCTGCACCTAACAGTTCAATATCAGGCACACTGAGCTCCACATATACATCTATCACATCAGCCAGATCAGCAGTAGCATTGCCAAAGGCGATGTTCATGATTTCCTGAAGAATATCTTTCTGCTCTTCTGAGAAAAGGCTTTTATCCGGGTTCATATCTGTTTAACTGTGTTGTTAATTTTTAATTCTGCCTGCTCGATCGCATCCTGAATCGATTCTTTTCTGGCAGGCTTTTTCAAAAGAGTAAATGCTCCCAAAGAGATGACTTCTGCTATTGACTTTGGTTGAATATCAGCAGTTATCACTATGATTATGGCTTCTGGATTTATCTTCCTGATCTCCGGAATGGTTTTATATCCATCCATAACCGGCATGGTAAGGTCCAGAAATGTTATATCTGGAGAGAATTCTTTATATTTTTCAACACCTTCTACTCCATTACCAGCCTCCTGGATTTCATATTCCCGATCCTTTGGAACGCAGGATTTTAGCATTTTTCTGGCTACAGGAGAGTCATCAACAATAAGAATTCTATGGATCATAACCATTTTCCCCTTCGCAGAAGCACAAATCAAGTTCGGGTAATTTTAAAGTATTGGGCTACCCAGTTATTTAATAAAGCAGAAGCATCATTCCGGATTTTTATTGTATCCTATTTATTTGATAGAATCAAGAAACTTTATTTGTACTGTAAAATATTTTAACCAGTTTGCTTCAATAAATTATCAGGTGATTTGTATTCTTATTAACATTTATTTACCTAAGATATCAGATCCGGAACCGGATTAGACAATTTTTCAGCAACTCTTGCTGCTATCGATTTTCAACAGCCTGAAACTGGAGAAGTACTGTTGTAGCTATGTTTTTTCCATTTTCAGACTCATTAAATCTCATTGATCTCTGGAATACATTGCAAAAACATAAAAGATGCACTATCAATTTATGGCAATGACAAGGTCACCAGATCTTTTAGTGAACTTTCTTCTGATTTATCCATTCGAAGTTCGGATATGGCACAAGATAGTGCCTCAGAGATAATGCTTAAAGAACTAAAGGAATAATATCTGGGGTAGACTTTATGAGGTTCTTTCAATTTTTAACAGTCATTTCCTCAAATTTAGAAATAATTGGTGTTCCATTTAGATTACCACTATGGAAAAAGAAAGCAATAAGCGCTATTGGCCATAAGCAGTGACTTTCATCATTTTTGCATATTGCAGAAACTCAACAATTGTTATATTGAGATGGAGATTTTTCAGGAAAGACGATTCTTTGATAAGAAAGATAGGTTGTTAAGGCACTCCTGGAAATTCCCCAGAGATGCAAGTCAAACGCGAAAAAGAATCAACTCTGGGGAATAAAAGGAATTCAGAAACATCCCATCAACAGGATAAAAAACAATCTTCCTGACGGATTTACCTACAACAAGTAGGTGTTGCAATCACAATTTTCAATTATGGCTCTGGAAAAAAGTTCATGTTATATACTTGGGGCGTAACATTTTGCAAAAGCAAATAAAGGTCAACTTTTTTGAGCAGATCAAAAATAAAATCTTCCTGTTAAGTTTTTCAGGTGATCTCTTCTAATACCTTCTCAATAAGGTACTCCTTATTCTCCACACTTCTGAATCTGGTAAGCATTCTGGAAACCGCTGCTTCTGTTACCCTTAGATAGCGGGCTGAGTCTGCTCCGCTGAATTCGTACCGACACTTGCAAATGGTAACAAAAAGCTCTCTCCCGGTGGATCTGACATTGGACTGACCGGCCCGATAAAGATCATCATTTTCCATAATCAGTAACCTGGCTACTTTTTCATGGATCTTCTCCATTTCGACATTTTCACTGATGTGGCGGGCAATGTGTGAACGTCTGCAACTATCCAACTCTATTACTTTCTTAACAAACTCCGCTTTTCCTATCACCCATAATTGCGGTTTCTGAAAACCCTGTTTTGCTTCATTTATATCTTTCAGTATAGAGGTAAGTTCATTACTGATATCTGTATCTCTCATAAGTCGAACATATTTTTCTTTGGTATCTATCCCCATCTTCTTCAGTATTGCATCTTTATCTATAAGATCGGAAGTGTTGTTTCCCACAATAACCGAATGACTGCAAAACTTATAGTGGTCAAGCTCATCCAGGCTCATTTCACCCAATTGCACCCCTTCCAGATGAACATCGTGGATAAGGTCTTTGAGCCTGTCATCCTCTACTATTACCGAGCTAAAGCGGGAGGAGAAAGCAGTACCATTACGGCCTAGAACTTTGTTTACCTTTTTGGCAAGAATGGAATTAAAATGCTGCATAGCAAGGGAGATGGACTGCTGCTCGGACTGAAGAACCAGGTGATACTGGTTTAAAGAAATCGAAAATGCATGACAGGTGAAACAGTATTTTTTTATAGTTCTGGCTAACTGTTGAAGAAAGAATGTTTTGATTTCATCATTTTTGAACATTTGCAGCTCATGAACACCAATAGAAGAGACCTTATAGATAACGCCAGGGGCGACGATTCTGGGTTTTGTGCTCATGGGATGATTCCTTTGTTGAAGGTTTATGGCAGAATGGGAACTGCAATTTTCATTCCAAGGAAGTGCCCCAGAGATAAATTGTTTACAGATTAATAAATCATCTCTGGGGTGATAGGACTCGGAAAGGAAAAACCCCCCGATCCAATCTTCTTTTTCACAATTCCTGCCTCATTACCTCCCTCACAAATCCCCCTCCGGCTTATCCCAAAAAAAAATTATATTTTAGCTATAAGTATCTCCTCTTTACTTACCAAAACAGCAAAGGAATCTCCTATGGAAGGTCCCAAACCTACAGAAATCCATCCCATGAAAGGATTTAACCAGGTCTGCTTCTTGAAAAATGTGATTAAAAACCCCAACATTATTGTGGGTGACTACACCTACTATGATGACCCGGTTGACTCTGAAGGATTTGAACGAAACGTGCTTTACCATTACCCTTTTATGAATGATAAACTTATTATCGGAAAGTTTTGTGCAATCGCCCGTGATACCAAATTCATTATGAATGGTGCAAACCATAAAATAAACGCATTCACAACTTATCCATTTTCAATTTTTGGCAACGGATGGGAGAAAGTTACCCCTGAAATCGAAGAATTACCCTATAAGGGAGATACCATCATAGAAAATGATGTATGGATCGGTTACGATTCTCTTATCATGCCAGGAGTTAAAATCTCAAATGGAGTAGTTGTGGCTGCAAGATCAGTTGTGGTTTCCGATGCCGATCCTTACACAATTGTTGGTGGGAACCCGGCAAAGCCAATAAGAAAACGCTTCTCCCAGAATACAATCGATCTCCTAGAGACAATACAATGGTGGAATTGGCCAGCAGAAAAAATTACCAGGCACCTGGAAGCTCTCACCTCTAACGATGAATCAAAACTTAAGGAGGCAATAGATGGTTTTGTGGAATAACAGCCGAGTTTTTTGCACTGCAGACTTGATTACTTACCGGCTGCAAGGTCGCTATCCAAACCTACAAAAACCTTCTTGCCTTTTACATTGTAATTGATGTTTTTGGGAAATGCTAAGATCACAGAAATATTTCTTACCCTCAAGCAGCCTTGTTGGAAAACAAGGCTTCAGCAGTTGTAAAAACCCTCTTCTCTTACCTTCAATACAACAAAAAAAACATAACTGGAAACGTTCAGACGATTATTTTATACTCATATAACAAGAGCTAAATATGATTAAATTTCCCTCATCACTGCTTCCTAACATCCTTCTGTGCATTATCTGCAAAAACTCCATTGCAGGATATGGCGACTATTCAGATAGTATACCTTCCGCCCTCGAACGAGAAGCACATGTAATGACCAACGCAGTAAGAATGGATCCTGAAGGCTTTCGTGAACTCTACATAAAAGATGCAAATATTCTTAAAACAGAGAACTACCCCCCAACTACCCCGCTCTGGTGTAATCATGAACTTAGCAAAGCTGCAAGGTTTCATTCCAAAGATATGGCTGCTAATTGCGGCATGACACACCAGTCTTGTGATGGTACATCTTTCGCAAACCGTATCAAAAGTTACTACAAAGCAAGCAACTCCATCGCCGAAAATGTAGCCACCGGAAGATCCACAGGCTTACTAACCGTAATCCAGTGGTTACGGGATGACAACAATCAAGGTGTTCCTGCTCAAGACCTGTCTTCAGGCGATGGACACCGAAAAAATATCATGAATCCAAAATATCACGAATTTGGCTGCGGATACGCATATAGTTCCACCAGAAGATATAACCACTTCTGGACTCAGGATTTTGGTGGTGCTACAGTTAAGGAGAAGTACAAAATACCGGCAGGATGCCACTTTACTCCCAACTCATCCACTTTGTCCTATGCAGCTAATTATTATGATGCTTCTGGAGCTGCCCCCATATCCGCCTCCGTCCTTATCGATGAAAAATCTTACCCTTTGACTCTGCACCTAGGAACCGCAAGCAAGGGAACCTATCTACTTTCAACCACCAATGATGAAAAAACGCACTGCTATTACTTCGTTTTTACCGATGGTTCAGGAAATGCCCAGAGATTCCCTCAAAATTCAACACTTTCAACAGGACAGCAACCAACCTGTGAAAATGCAAAAACCAAAAACAGCTGGTTATCCAGCTCAGAAATCAGAAGTATCAGAACTAATCAATTCAACCCGGCTCATTCACATTACCGTCTTGATGGAGTTAAGATTACAGGGAAACTTCAGCAATACTACTCTTCAGGAATCTCGATTTATGGTAAAACAAAAAAAGGGCATAAAAGTATTTTGCTAAAAAGATGAGTTATCCACTCAAATTCACGGTTTTTCAATAATTATGAGACACACAGAACCAAAGCCACAAATAAGACATAAAGGAGAAAATTTTCCGCATGAATCAAAACATACGCATTATGCCCTGTCTGGATATGCAAAATGGTCGAGTAGTAAAAGGCATTCATTTTATAGACATCCGTGATGCCGGCGATCCAGTGCAGTGCGCGAAAGCCTACTGTGAAGCCGGTGCCGACGAACTTGCCTTGCTCGATATCACCGCTACAGTTGAGAATCGCTCGACAATGCTTGAGGTTATCAAAAAAGTTGCAGATGCAACCACGATCCCTTTCACCGTGGGTGGTGGAATCAATAGCACCAAATCTGCTGAAGTAGTTCTCAATTCCGGCGCAGATAAGATTTCCACCAGCAGCGCCGCTTTCCGCAACCCCGAGTTGATTCAGGAAATGGTCCGGGAATTTGGTGCTGAAAAGGTGACTGTCGCAATCGATGTCGATAAAAACGAGGCCATGTCTTCAGGATATGAAGTCTATATCAATGGGGGTAGAACCGCAACAGGCACAGATGCAGTTGAATGGGCAAAGCGAATTGATGATTATGGTGTACAAGTCATTCTGCCGACAAGCAAAGCCGGTGATGGAGCACGAAGCGGTTACGATCTACCACTTATCCGTGCCTTGAAAAAAGCGGTGAAAGCAGAGATTGTAGCCTCAGGAGGCGCCGGAAAACTGGAACACTTCCCGGAAGCCATCAAAGAAGGTGCAACTATTCTGCTTGCTGCTTCGGTTTTCCATTTCGGCACTATCAAGATTCCTGATCTCAAAAGCTATCTCTCTTCACTGGGATACAATGTAGAGATTTAAATTGCACCCTTGTCCTGGATGTATTTGCCCTCTAATCCCTCTCCCACTAAATCCCCATTAGGAACTTTAAGATCCTTCATGCCACTGGGTGGGCTTGACGGGATTCTTATTTCCCTTCCGGTCTTAAGTCCCCTTTAGGGGATTTAGTGGGCTTTTTCCACCCCTGAATCTCTGAAACGAATATCAAAGTAAAATATGACGCTGGAGTTTTGATGATCCTTCCAGGAGGAGTGATAGAAAACTACTAAATTTGCTGGGTTAAAAAGACATAATATAAGGAAATACTGCCCTGCACATCTGATGTTCCTCCCTGCCCTACCTCTTCAGAACATATCATATCTTGAAATCGAAGTTAAAGATTGTCAACTAGAGCTGTCAGTTTTAAGAAGAACCCAAAAGATAAAGCAAATACTGATTTAATTCAGGGTTCCTGAGCACTGCCTACTCCAAATGGGATTATCGCAACAAAAGCACCACTAACAGCGGAAAAAGGAGACCGGGAGGAAGTGCCCCAGAGATAAATAGTTTACATATCAAATAGTTATCTCTGGGGTGATAGACCCTTTTACTAAATCATGGATTCCTTGTAATCCCTTGATTCCACGCTCTTTGACAAGGTTTCTCAGTGCTGGATTGTTTCTGCCCATAACAGTAAACCTCCATTGATGTCAATTGGCTAAAATAATCCATACACCACCTTTTTTTTGAGGACTACACAAATATTTCAGAACTCTCCTGATACAGAGGTTCACACAAATATTCAAAACTCTCCATTACCATTACTTCTTACAACTTTAATACTGCTTCTCACAATGAAATACTTGCTATAAACATTATTTTGCCAGCAACAAATCGTTTTTTGCCTGTATTAAACATCTTTTACCTGTTTGAAACAATAAAATCTCATCTTATATCTTACATCTGAGTTCGTAGGTAATAAAAAGCCCCACCTTTATACCCTGATTGGATAGCCACAATGGGTCTTTTCTATGGTAGGGACCCGCATTTTTGCCTCTTGCATCAGCAAGACGGGTGCGGATCATTTGCGAATGCAGCAATGGTGAGGCAGTTTCCAGACGGATGTTATATCGATCTTTGCCATACTGAAGCATCAGAACTGTGCCGAAAGAAACCTCTCTGGTGTAGTTTTCACGCCTGCTATTTACATTGAATTCAACTGAGGCAGAATCGTTTCTTCCAAAATATTTTGTCTGAAAATTGCACTGCACATTTCCTGACATCATTAAACCCAGCCCCATTTTTCCCAGATTATTATTAAAGAGGGGAAACATGGCACTAAGCTCCATCCCGGTGTTAAAGATGTTCTGATTCGCATAGGAAAATGTTTCCCAGACCGTTTCATCAAGGCCTTGTATCGCGGTATTCCAGTAGGTTTTGGTACGTCCCCCGTTAAACCAGCGCAAATAGGTGTTATTTGTGCGATAATACTCATATTGCAGCAATATTGCTATGTCAATATAATGAAGCCATGGACCAAGCTTTATATTGATATTAGGATCTGCTTCAAGCAAAAACCCCCTGCGGCTTTCTTTGGAATCCGATTCAATTTCCAGATTGGTGATCAGTGCATTCCCGGCAACATCACCTGTATACCCAACTCGCATAAAAGAGTTCAGAGAAAACAACTCCGCTTTTATCCAGTGAAAATTTCCATATACACTAATCTGCCCCTGATGGCTTTTCTTTGTCCATTCGCTTTTTTCATAATCTCCGATGAAATTCTGGTCTATAACGGTATCACCAGTTAGTTTACTGGCTGAAGTATCGGGTTTCCAGCGATAATGATCCTGACGTCCAAAATTGTATAGAAGAGAAATTCCTGTCTTGATTTTATCAAAAGAAGCACCAGATGTCAGTTCAAGGGTATATATTGGACCTCTGGAGTAACTGCTCTGCAACCATGCATCGCCCTCAGTCCCCCGGACTCCAAAAATGTGACTGCACCCCACCGTGGACCATCCCCATAAGGCACGGCTGGTGGAAACATTCAATGTATCATTTTTTGTGAAGTCAAAATCGCTTTTCAAAGCAAGTGTGTTTTTTACACCAGCTCCTACTCTGATTCCAAAGGGGATATCAAATAACGGAAAACCGGCCGTGGCTGACACTCGAAAGTTATTTAAGGTGTGCCTGAGAGAATAATCAAAAGGGATGTATGTGGTATCACCAGCATTTGAAGCGTTTGTTAAATTACCCTCAGCCCTGTCCCGCAAGGCATCAAGAATGTAATCAAGATCGATTCTCAGGGTGAATTTTTCGGATGGCCGGTAAGAATATCCAAAAGCATTTTCGAATGTATGAAGTTTTGCACTTTCCTTGAAATATGCATCCGATTTAGAGATTTCTGTACCGGTTATGGTGTAAACTGCACCGGATGGTTTGCTGGTTACTTCATCGATATCCCCCCACCATGGAGATTTACAATAACTTGGATAAAAAATCAGTATGTTTGAATACTGCCTGGAAACATCCTGTGGAAATAAAGAAAAGGAGAAATCCGGGTTGGATCCAAAAGAAGCTACTCTGGTATGGGCAGATCCAACTTGAAAAAAACATAATATTACACCTGTTATAAATGCAGTACGGGTTTTCATAACCAGAGCCTTACCTTTAAAGTTAACGGTTATGCTTTCCATGAATGATATTTTTAAGGTTGTCAAATCCGGTGGTCACAAAGAATCCCAATTTTACTCCGGCCTGCGATACCCACATGTTCTTGTGTGCCTGCTCAAACACCACTTCATCTGTATTTGAATCGATGACCTTTGTCCGTGGTGTGAGAGAATAGACCATAGGTTGACTGATATCAAAACGGTATAAAATATCTTTCCTTCTATAAATGATATTTATCACTGAATTCAACCAGGTTTCATGGTCAAAATTCTTGCGTACATGTACTTCGGAGAAAGTGATATCTGATCCGCCTGCTCTGCTGTTTCCAAAGTACTTGTTGGTCCATTTAAAACGGGTCCACAACATGGCCATTACACCGATGGCTACACTCCTGTCCTTATTTCCATATATTGGGAATACAGGATTGAGATCGAGTGCTATTTCAAAAAAATTTTCATTCCAGTAGGAGCTATTCTCCCAGGCATATTCAGGCCCTATATGTACACGTGAACTGACATAAGCATCCTTTTGACCACCACCAACCCAGTGTGGAGCCTTGTGGCTGTAATGCATATAAGAATAATTGCACAATATGGCGGCATCGATGTAAGTCTGCTTTGAACGCCATGGGTACAGACTGACATTGGGGTTAATTTGAATCACAAAATTTTTCAGACTCTGTTTATGACCGTTTTCTAAATCAGGGTTTCCAATCGCGTGTTCGGTGGTATCCAGTAAAGTCAGACGGGTAAGCACGAGTGTAGCAAAGCGATACTTCTCTCCCTGGGACCAGATGTAATTGCCATAGAGCCGGTAGGTAGTGTTTCTTACTTTATGAGCTTCATCGTGAACATAATTTTTTATAGTGTCATTGTAATTATAGGTATCCAGGTTTCCGAAATTATATCTGAAACGGGCCCCCAGATCCAGCCTGGGAAATGTGGCACCTGATTGTAAATCAAATTCCATCAGAGGCCCCAATGAGTAACTGTTCTGCTCCTGAGCATATACCAGATGGTTACCGTTTCCTAAAATATCACCACCCTGAGAAGCAGACCACCCCCAGTAGAGCCTGTTGGGATTTCCAGGGATATCGCTTTTTAAATCTGGTTTACTGGTTGCAATCCCGCCCAGCCCGATTTTGATTCCAACAGGAACTTCCCCTATTTTTTTTGCCAATATCGAATTAAGATAAATTTCATGAAATGAATTATGCTCCTCATATTGAAAGCTTATATTATCCACTTTTCCCGATGCTTCCGTAAGCATAGGCCAGGCGCTATAACGAAGATCAAAACGGGCTTTAATTGCATGTTTAAGCGAACGGCTGAAACCGATCTGGTTTTGAATGGCATTTATGCGGGATTTATGCTCGAAGGAGTTACCGTTTTGATCAACAACACTCTCCCCTGTTGCAAGATAAGTGTTATTTGGCCTGTTGGCCGATTCATTCACCGGTTTATTGGGTGGATCATCCACATCACTCCACCATGGTTTCCTTTCATAACTTAACGAATAGAAAACATTGTCACTGTCAAATTTCAAAAGATCCTGAGGGAAAGCAAGAATGGTAAGACTGGGATTTGAACCAACCAGAAAGACTCTTGCGTCAATCTCTGAAACCCAAAGGCTAAGGAGAAGAATCAATACTGCCAATATTTTTCCTGTAAACACAATCGACATTTCCTTATGAGTTTTTAAACCTCATTTTTTTCTTACAAACAATATCCCTGGAAATCAGCCAGCGATCTCATGCGATTCATCAAATAATCATCGGCAATCAACTATAAACATAATCTAACAATTTAATTTCTGATTCACCGTAAAAGAGATGAATATAGAAAAAGACAGCTCAACTAAAGAGTTTACCCGTCCATTTTTCCGGCGGGTGTGTATGAACCAACTCCGATTCCGGTGTTATTGTAAGGTATAACATTTATGCTGTTGATCGGGCAAGCAGTATTTACGGAAAGGATTTTTTTTAAGAGCAGCAGATTAAGACTTTTATCAATTTGTTTAGCACACAATAAAAAATGCCCCTCAAAAAGCGAGGGGCACAGGAAAAATATTACTATTCTGAACAGATCCGATATTAATCTATTCTATGTAGCTCAACTCTTCTGTTTCTCTCTCTTCCTTCGGCAGTAGCATTATCAGCTATTGGGAAAGCCTCACCATAACCGACAGCTCTGAGCCGGTCCGAGGAAATACCCTTCTTGATCAGGTACAATCTGACAGCATCGGCACGTGCCTGTGACAGTTTCAAATTGGCAGCATCACTACCCTGACTGTCGGTATGTCCCTGAATCTCCAGTTTTACCTCTTTCCACTCGGCAAGAGACTCGTAGACCTGATCCAGAATGGTGTAGGAATTAACATTGAGAACCGCCTTACCTGACATGAACGTTACACCTGCAAGGATCAGTTTTCCACGTTGGATTTCCTGAGTTTTCGGACATCCATCATTGGTGGGTAGTCCTTTTACCCCCGGACACTTATCAAGGCTATCAACGACACCATCTCCGTCATTATCCAACTCCGGACACCCATCATTGTCTTCAAAGCCATCCAGATCCTCTGGCTTGTCCGGACACAAGTCATTACCATCAAGGATTCCATCTTTGTCATTATCCGGTTCAGGACATCCGTCATCATCTTCAAAACCGTCCTTGTCCTCTGCTTCGTTTGGACACTTGTCCTTCTCATCAGGAATACCATCTTTATCATTATCCGGATCAGGGCATCCATCGTCATCTTCAAAGCCATCCTTATCTTCCGCTTCATTAGGACACTTATCTTTAACATCAGAGACACCATCATTGTCGTTGTCCAGATCCGGGCATCCATCATCATCTTCAAAGCCATCCTTGTCCTCTGGCTCATTTGGACATTTATCATGCTTATTATCAATTCCATCCTGATCGCTGTCCTGCTCTTTAAGTATTCCCTTCCATCCAAATGCGATCTGGGTCCCAAAACGGGGGAGTGGATTTGTAGAGTAATTGTATCCGTTTTTGCTCCATTTGGTAACATTAACATCTCTGTCGGAAATACCGAAATCCCCAGCTAAAGTCAGAAACATTCCATTGGGAAAATTGAACTTCACCCCAGGAGTCAACCAGACCTGATCATCGTTGAAAGAAGTGGCATCGAATTTTTCGGTATAATGTTTAACTGAAGATTCTCCGGTAATTTCAGTGAACAATGTGATAAGCGGGGCAGGGGTATACTCTACGGCCACAGCTCCCAGCACAGCACTTCTGCTTTTCTGTGGTGCAACAACACAACCCAGGTTTGCATGAAGTTGCAGAGGGATGGGACTTGAAAGCCTGTCAAAGTTCATGGTCCACAAGATCATAGGGCTTAAAAAATAAGCATTTTTAGCAAGCGTATTGACCTTGCTGCCCTGATTATCTGTTACGTAATAAGAGTGTCTTGCAAAAAGCCCTCTTTTGTTCTGTCCTGTAGGGAAAGTCAATTTGAGAGCATAAGCATGACTTATAAAGGCACTGTCTTTCTGGAAAGGATTACCCAGTTTAAGGGCAACTCCCAGATCACCAATACCAGAGAGTTTCTGCTCAAAACCAGAGACATCATAATAAGCAGGAATATCAAAACTAAAATCAAGATGTTGAAACAATCCATACCCGATATAGAAGTTTCCGGAAAACAGATGCGAAGCATCATGGGAAATTACGGCACCTTTTCTTCTTACCTCAGTCAGATAGTCTTTATCTGCGGCATATTTGAAACTGCTTCCGATGTAGAAACCGGTTTTGCCCAGGGTGTTTGCTGAAAATGTTCTGATCACACCGGATTGTCCGGATGTGTTGACATCATTTGCAGTTACCGTAATTGCAAAAGACAGCACAATGGCTCCAATAAAGAGCCTTTTAATTAACCGCATAAGCATCTCCTTGCGTGTGAACATTGAAAAAACTGCCATGCTGATTATCACGTAATTTTAAAGTAAAATCTTAATATAAATAAAACGGTTAACTTGTACACAGAATTCCTTAAATTTTATCATTTAATTCCATGTCCTCCGGCAATACAAATAACAGTTTAACCATTTCCTTTATTTTCCTTTGTACTATAATTGTCTGACATGGTTTTTCCGATTTTTTAGCATCAACGCTTCGAAGAAACCTTTTCAATTCAATGATATAATTCGATTATACCCTTTTATCAATAGATTACCGGAATCAAATTTTTGGCAGGATACAATATTGGTAGAGGATACAAAAAGAAGTGAGCATTATAGCTGAGAAACTGGGATTGGCGGCAAAATGACTGCCTGTTCTCTTAATTGGTAAATTGCTGCACAACTGCAGCTATCTCTTTCATCAGCTCGAGGCCGTTTTCTTTACGCAGAATATTCCCGGTTACTATAATATCAGCTCCGGCATTCAGTTTTTCCACAGCATCGGCACTGCTGCAGATTCCCCCGCCAACAATAATGGGAATGTCTACAAATGCACGAACCATCTTTATCATCTCTGGTGGAACCGATTTCAATGCTCCGCTTCCGGCTTCCAGATACACCATACTCATACCCATATACTGGGCAGCCAGTGCATGAGCGGCAGCAATTTCCGGTTTATTACGCGGCAAGGGACGGGTATTACTCATGAATTCAACAGAGCTGACCGTGCCGGATTCCACAAGCATATATGCAGTAGAAATAGGTTCCAAACCGAAGTCTTTTATTACAGGAGCCGCCTTAACATGTTCACCAATAAGGTTTGCAGGATTACGCCCGGAGACAAGCGAAAGATATAACAGCGCATCGGCATGTCTGGAAAGCTGAGTAGCATCGCCAGGAAAAAGAATGACCGGAATCGATGCATTTTCTTTAAGGGTAAGAACAAACTGATCAAAATGATTGGAGTAGATGAGACTGCCTCCCACTAGCAGTGCATTCGCACCACAAGCCTGAGATTCTGCTGCTACTCTGGAAGCCTCTTTCAGAGAAAAATCATCTGGGTCCAGAAGCACCCAGTAACACTTCTTCCCACTATCCAGTCTGCCCTGCAAAGCTTCTTTGACACTCTTTTTCATGATACTTTTGCTTTCGATTCAATAATAAGTGCTGCAGTCTTTAGCGCCTGCTCCAGTTTAGATGGATCCTTGCCACCAGCCTGCGCTCTCACCGCAGATCCACCCCCACCTCCTCCGGCTTGCTGAGCAGCAGCTTTTACCAGTTCTCCACAATGAACTCCGTATTTTTTTACGACATCATTACCTGCACTGGCAGCAAACTGCACCTTTCCATCAACTGAGGCACCAATTACAATTACCATATTTGTCAGATTATTACTTTTGATTGTATCTGAAACTGCATCTGTAATTCTGGCAAAGGAATCCTTATCCAGATCCCCAAGATTACTGCTGATCCAGGGGAATGCTCCCTCTTTACGGGAAGCCTGTTCGAAAAGATTGTCAATGATTCCAGAAATCCTGCTCTTTGAAAGCTCTGCTACCTTATCCTCCAGCTTCTTTACAGTATCGAGAAGGCTTTCCACTCTCATCTGAAGTTTGTCTTCACCCGACTTTAGCAGATTTGACAAACCAGACAGTTTCTCCTCTTTATTATTCAGAAAATCAATTACTGATAATCCGGTAATCGCACTTATCCGGCGTACACCCGCACTGATACTGGTCTCCTCCGTGATATGCAATAAACCGATCTGCCCGGTTGACACCACATGAGTTCCCCCGCAAAGCTCTTTGCTCAGTTCACCCATGCTCACCACTCTTACCTTGTCACCATATTTTTCACCGAATAAAGCGGTCGCCCCTTCATCCTTAGCTGCTTTCAGTTCCTTTATTTCGGTACTAACCGCTACATCCCTGAGAATCCATTCGTTAACCAGCCGTTCCACAGTTTTAATTTCATCTGTAGTCATGGCTTTAAAATGAGTAAAATCAAAACGCAATCCATAGGGGTCAACTTTAGAGCCAGACTGCTGAACGTGGGTGCCCAATACTTTTCTGAGCGCAGCCTGAATCAGGTGGGTCGCAGAATGATTTCTACGGGTCGCCTGGCGAAGTACTGTGTCAATAGTGGCATCAACAGGTCCCTGGAAGTCATCTTTTGTTAAGGGCTGAGCACAACAGGTCCTGTGAATGACAAGATCATTCCATTTGAAAGTATCCTTAACCGTGATCTGCTTCCCTGAAGCAGTCACCATGATTCCGGTATCCCCAACCTGTCCGCCGGATTCCGCATAAAAAGGCGTTCTGTCTAAAATTAACAGATATACGGTTTGTCCATCTGCTGTTTCAAAAGATTTATATCTGCAGACATTTACTGCAATATGCTCCTGAAGATACCCCACAAATTCGGTCCCACATACAGGCTTAAGCTCTATCCACCCCTCAGGGGTCAGTCCCTCATCTGCTTTGCGGGATTCGCGCGCACGTTCCTTCTGTTTTTCCATCAATTGAGCATAACCCTGCTCATCTATAGATAGGTTCTGCTCTTCAGCCATAAGACGGGTAAGGTCCATAGGGAACCCATAAGTGTCGTACAATGAGAAAACATCTGCTCCGGAAAGAACACTTATATTTTTGAGCTTACTGGCCTGTACCATCTGATTGAATTTCTCGATACCCTGCTCCAGTGTAGCTCCGAAACGCTCCTCTTCAGCACGGATGACTTCCTGCACAAAACTCTGCCGCTCAGCTATCTCCGGAAACGCCTCACCCATTTCATTGACAAGCACAGGCACCAGATTAAAAAGAAAAGGCTCTTTCAAACCCAGCTCTCGTGCAAATCTTGCTGCTCTTCTGAGTAATCGCCGAAGCACATATCCTCTTCCTTCATTAGACGGAAAAGCACCATCTGTGATCGCAAAAACCAGTGCACGAATATGATCAGCTATGACCCGGTGAGCAGTTCCCTGCGGTCCCCTGGAATATTGCTTACCACTGAGTTTTTCAATTTCAGCTATAACAGGTTGAAAAAGATCGGTATCATAATTGGATGTAACCCCCTGAATAACCGATACGATACGCTCAAAGCCCATTCCAGTGTCAACATGCTTGTTGGGAAGAGGCTTAAGCGAACCATCCTTTTCTCGATTGTACTGAATGAATACCAGATTCCATAATTCGCGGTATCGGTCATTCTGGCCGTTTATACCTTTAATGGGGTCATTAAAAGTCTCTTTCTGCGTCGATAAATCCCCAATGTCGTAATGAATTTCAGAGCAAGGACCACAAGGCCCAGTGTCTCCCATTTCCCAGAAATTGCTCTTATCCCCGAACTTCAGAATACGTTCATGAGCAATGTCGGTTTCACTCTTCCATAACGCCTCGGCCTCATCATCAGAATGATGTATTGTTACAAAAAGCCGTTCCCTGGGGAGTTTCCAGATTTTGGTGAAAAGCTCCCAGGCCCAGCCGATAGCTTCTTTCTTATAATAATCCCCAAAAGACCAGTTTCCAAGCATCTCAAAGAATGTATGATGATAGTGATCACGGCCCACCTCTTCAAGATCATTATGTTTTCCTGAAACCCGCATGCATTTCTGGGAATTGACAGCACGTGTTAATTTACCGGGATTATCACCCAGAAAGATTGACTTAAACTGATTCATTCCGGCATTGGTGAAAAGAAGTGTCGGGTCATCCTGTGGTACCACCGGTGCACTGGGCACAAATAAATGCTTACGCTCCGTAAAAAAGCTTATAAAATCATTACGAATAGTTTTTGAAGATTTCATAGAAACAGAGATTTTTCCGTTGTTAAGAACACCACGTCAAAAGAAATTAAACGATTTATTTTGCTACTCCAATAGCTCTGCAGGAACCTCTTCAGAGCTGTCTTCTGCCAATACTTTCTTTAAAGCACCTTTTTCGCGTACTTCCTGCTCAATGGCCTGAAGAATGTCACGGTTCTCAATCAAAAAATCACGCACCTTCTCTCGTCCCTGCCCGATTCTTTCGCCTTTATAAGAAAACCATGATCCACTTTTCTCCACTATTCCCATTTCCGCAGCCAAATCAAGCAAATCACCCTCAAACGAGATACCTTTACCATAAAGAATATCAAATTCTGCCTCTTTAAAGGGCGGAGCGACCTTGTTTTTTACCACTTTAGCCCGGGTACGGTTTCCTATCACATTCTCTCCATCTTTAATAGCCGCAATCCTGCGGATGTCGATTCTTACTGATGAGTAGAATTTCAGTGCATTTCCACCGGTTGTAGTCTCAGGGTTGCCAAACATAACACCGATTTTCATACGGAGTTGATTTATAAAAATAAGGCATGTTTTTGATTTTGAAATGATTCCAGTCAGTTTGCGAAGAGCTTGAGACATTAGCCGCGCTTGCAAACCCACATGATTATCGCCCATATCGCCTTCTATTTCAGCGGCAGGAACCAGCGCCGCGACACTGTCTACAACTATTATATCCACCGCTCCGCTGCGTACCAGTGTGTCTGCAATCTCCAGGGCCTGTTCGCCGGTATCGGGCTGAGAGACCAACAGATTATCGATATCAACTCCCAGATTCTTTGCATACGCCGCATCGAATGCATATTCAGCATCGATCAATACGGCAATTCCTCCCTTTTTCTGGGCATTGGCAATAGCATGAAGTGCCAGAGTGGTTTTCCCAGATGATTCCGGACCATAAATTTCTATTATTCTCCCCTTGGGAAATCCACCAACCCCCAGAGCAAGATCAAGTGAGAGCGCTCCTGAAGAGATCACAGGTGTATCAACCTGAAGACTTGCGGTACCCAGACGCATTATCGAACCCTTACCATGCGCTTTTTCGATCTGACTAACCGCCTGGTCCAATGCACTGTTTCTGCTTTTTGACTCTTCGCTAATACTGCTCTTTTTTGCCACGAAGAACTCCTCTCAATAATTTTAATTTTCCGGATGTTGTTCAAAACATGATTTGACGGGATGATTTCTAAAGATACGATTTGGCGGCTATTATGGAAAGAAGATACCTTTGTACCACAAGATAAAAGTAAGCATAGGGAAACAGTCATCAACAAGCCATGTACAATATATTCAATGCTTTATCGTATTTATCGGTTCCTGATGAAGACCAGGCCGCAACTTTCGAAGGTGCTTATATATGAACTCTTTTTTGTCCACATTAGCCAGTGCCGGTTTAATCCTGCTACCCCTGTTTCCTGCCGAAGCAAACCCCGGCAATGATTTAAACCGTAAACAAGTAATCGATACCTTCTCTGTGAAAAATCACTCCGGAGAAAATCTTCCTTCTGGATGGCATCCCAGCAGAAAAGACATCTCCATGTTCTCCATACAAAAAGAATCGGATAAAGAATTTCTACGGGTAAAAACTGAAGGCGGTTGTACCAGTATAGGCAAAAAACACAACTTTTCCGTTGAACACTACCCGTTTCTTTCCTGGAAATGGCGCATTCACAAACTTCCTTCCGGTGGAGATGAGACAAAAAGGAATAAAAACGACAGCGGTGCTGGAATCTATGTCATCTTTAAAGGCAAGTTCAAATTCAATGACATCATTAAATATGTATGGAGCAGCACACTGCCACCTGGTACCACTGTCAACAGTCCCTATAACAGCAGAGCGCGTATTGTGGTTTTAAGAAGCGGCACCGAAAAAAAAGGACAATGGATTACCCAGAAAGTGAATATAAGGGAAGATTACATCCGCTTATTTGGCAAAAATCCTCCGGATGTAGAGGTAATCGGCCTTCTCAGTGATGCCGATAACACCAATTCAGATGCTATGGCCGATTATGACGATATCCAGATATCAAATTAACCGTAGTAGTCGCCAACTGCAGATTGGAACAGAGTAGGGCAGGATCAGCAATTCGGATTGCAGTTTATCACATAGAACATTGCCGCTCAGGCTTTTTTTGCAGATCTGAGTGCTTCCTTACCGATCAATTTGAACGAATCAAACATTATCTCCACATCCTTATCCATCGTATGCGAGATACTCGATACAACTTTAATTTGATAAAGCCGGTTATTCACTAAAAAAAGGCGTGCTCTGATGTATTCTTTCTGCGGACCGACAATTTTCAGCTCACGGCCTGGATTTCCCTGCAAATCAATGGTATTCTCAGTCATTAGCTTTCCATGACTATCCATGACAGTTCCATAACTTGCACCATTCAGTAGTTCCTCTGCGCCCTGCTCTTCAACCATGAAATGAGGATAGTCCACATAAACTACAGTGTAATCATGATGTTTTGACTTTGCACTATAGGTAAAGATTTCAACTGGGCCGATTTCTGAATTCAAATTTTCCCTTTTCTCCTGTACCTTACCAGGCAACAATACAGAAAACGCGTTATCAGGGGATATGAATTTGGCCATTACTGTATCCGATTGAATATCGATTCGATTATCAGATCGCTTATCAGTCGGGTTGGTAAAAAGCCATATAAGTGCTGCTGTGATTAATGCCACAGTTATCAGGGGAATTATTGAACCATTTTTAAGGGGATGTATTAATCGGAAACTCTTTGCAGATCTGGCAATATTTCCCTTGCCATTTTTATCAAACTTTTGACTGCACTCCTCATTGCAAAACGAGCCATTTCCAACCTGAAGCATAGTATTGTTAGCAATCTCTTTTCCACAACTGGAACATTTAGCCATTAAATCCTCCAGATTTTCACTGTTTATTGCACATTTAATTGCCTGAATTGCTCAATTAAATAGCAATATAATTGTTGAGTTAAAAATCTGTAAATATAAGGCAACACTTTAAAAAAAAAAGTCCTCTCATCATTTCAGATAAGAAGACTTTAATCTCATATTCTGATCGGGCAGATACCCGGATCTTTTAAAAGAATAATCCGGCAGTAACTTTGCTCACCCGAGGTCCGGTTACCAGATTGCTCCATCCTCCCAGGTCAATATTGAGATCCAGAGTAAACACCCCTTTTTGAATGCCGAGTCCCAAAGTAGGCATCAATTCGTCGAATTTGGTCTGATCCTTAGTCCTTGTCTCGCTCCTTCCCACCTCATCATTATAGTGTGAAGTTCTCAGATCCATTTTCATTCCACCGCGGGCATAAACTTTATCGAAGATCCATAAATTATCCCATCCATTTTCTAAACCTACAGAAAAAGAATGTACAACCTGGCTGCTACATGCCTTTGCGTCATTATCTTCATCTTCAGAGGTGTGCCTAAAAAGATTCAGTGTATACTGTGCAGCCCAGAGGCCATTGGTAAAGACATCACCCTGCACGCCGGCATAGATTGCAGTTCTGGTATCTGTAAACTCATCGGTGGTTGCTGTTACTTTGGGTGCAGGAGGAGTTTCCCGAGAGGCCTCGAATGCATATTTCTCCAGTATAAGATCCACTCCCATTGAGAGTTTCAAAGAACCGACCGGAATTCCAGCTTCTCCACCAAACTCCAGAAAAATCCCTTTGTCAGATTCTACTTCAACAGTACTGTTGTTACTTTCAGCTTTTCCCGAAATCCTGGGGACTGCCAGGCCCAATTTTGCGGCAATTTGAAAATCCTCACCGAATAAAGCTGAAGCCAGAACACCTGGATTGTGAATAGAAGCAGATGCAGAGGTTTCCTGCAGAGAATCTTTCTGATTATACCGTGAACGGGCGTACTCAAAAAACACATCAAAACCCAATGTCAGAATCCCAGCATCGACACCCAAAAGCGCGTGAGGAATATATTGATTTCTTATTGATATATCGGGAGTGGCTGGAATTTCGCCATTAACAAAGGGAATGGCAATAGAGTAGAAATTCTGAGTAAACTGCTGACTCAACATTAAACCTCTGTTTCCAATAGCTCCCAGTCGTAGTTTATCCCCAACCGCTTTAATTCCGATTATGGGACTGGTGAAAGTTACCTGAAGGTCATCCTCATAATTTTTCATGTAAGCAGCATAGCGAAGCACATCATTGATATCATCGATAATGAAAGTTTCAGCCAGAGACGCTATGCGGGAATTAGAAGGATAAAATTGTGCAGAAGCACTTAATGCAAGGACAATACATACCAGAATTAAACGTTTGAACATGTGCCCCTCCAAAGAGATTGTTTTTACGAAAGAGTATCAATATACATAAAAAACAAAAAAAAAACATAATTCTTGGTTGATTAAAGCTGAACCGATCGTTTAAAATCGAATAAGGAGAAGGAAAAGGAGGGGGATGATAATACCTAAAATATTCACCTGAACGACCGGTGCCATTAAAGAGCGTCCTCTGCTTTTCTGCAGTATAAAGCGGCTCATTTTTACCTCCATTGCTTTTTGATGATTGAGCTTAATTGGAGGTAATTCATGGACCGCTTCGATAGGACGCATAAGGTAGAGCCATGAACTAATACCAGCTATATACCATGACTCTGCCTTGTTAAAAAGCTTACTCCCAGTTATGCGTATACCTTATATATATAGTATCGGTTACGACCCCGTTTACTTCAAAAGTTATGGGCCACGGTCCATATCCACCGACGAAATTTTTAGACCAATTAAAGCTAGCCCTATGATATCCCTTAGATCCATCAAGGGTACCAGTATACAGACCATATGCTCTTTGAAGTGTATAACGAATTACTGCCCCATCATACTTTTCTGGAACGATATACTCTATAACAACCGGATTCCATGTAACAATTATCCAGGCTGTTATATAGAATGAGACTCGATCGACATTTAGTTCAACATTGACAGTAATAGTATCAACTGTAGTTGCTCCATCATCATCGGTGACCTTCAGGATTATTTTATGTACTCCCTCATACAAAGTTATGTATCCGCTCATACTGGTTCCCAGCAGTGTACTGCCATTATACCATTCATAGCTGACAATGTTTCCATCAGGATCATAACATTGAGAAGCATCCAGGAAAACATATTCGCCATCTGCCCAGGCATCGACTACATAAATCGAATCGGTGACTATTATCACCGGAGGTTGGTTAGGAGTAGGAGAAGAAGAAAAAGGTGAGACCCCATAAATCAGAGTGTTTGATTGTGAGTAAACACAAATGTGGTTGTTTTCTGAAAATGTATAAGAGAGATTGTTGGAATAATCATTGGTTTTGTCAAATGGTGAATAATCAGGATAGTGAAGACCTACAACCGTACCCGCGAGGTCGGGAAGACTCTGACCTGGTTGAATGGTTTTCCCGGTATAATCATAAACAATTTTGTAGTTAGGCCCATCTATTTGAACCAAATAGACAGAACAATCTCCGGTGTAGTATCTATCAAGGATTGGAGTTTTTCCATTTTCTACCATAAAGTAGTACTCAACTTTAAAATCAGAAACTGGAGCAGATCCTGTGTTAACTACACGGATTCTGGGATTGGATTGGCAATAATTATGGTTTTGCTCCTCATAAGAATAGACCTTCAGAGATCCATTGTTTACTGTATTTGTCACCTGAGCAGCAGAAGCCTGGCTTGCCGGTGCAGATGGGGGATTAGTGAAATCAAGGTGTGTATCATTATTAAGCCATAATAAGCAGCTATTATTACCAATGATACTTCTAAAGTACAAGCCATGATTTGTGGCAGTAATCATGTGGTTAGCGTCAAGCTCTTCACCAGCCGGGAAATCAAGAATTTTTTCTGTTCCCCCCACTGTCCCATCGGTGCGATAAAGTGAAATGGTGACACGCAGGGAACAGTCTTCCACTTCTTCACAATAGCTGTTTTCCAGGGATTTCTTACATATAAAATAAAGCTTACCATCGGTATGGCTGGTAAGATCTTTCGGATAGCTGCCTTTCTCGCCAGAAATTTGCGGTTGCAAATCAAGAACCATAACCGTACCTTCCGGTGTTCCATCTGTACGCCACAGTTCCTTTCCATGAACTCCATCATCTGCATTAAAGTAAAGATAGCCATTACTTACTTGCAGTTCGGTAATATCTGATCCATCAGGACCCGGATTAATATCTTTCAGCATAACTGTGCCACTGGCGGTACCATTGGTTTTCCAGAGCTCCTTTCCATTTGCGCTGGCATCAGGTACAAAATAAAGTTCATTATTAAAAACACAGAAAAGCGGAGAAATACCATTCCTGAAAGCAGAAGCCTCACCCGGAAGTATATCTTTTAGCAAAGTGGTTCCCGCCGGAGTACCATCAGAATGCCACAACTCCACTCCATGGATACCATCGTTAGCCAGAAAATAAAAACGGTTGTTATATTCTGTAAATTTATATACAGAATTACATTCGCTTCCTGATCCGTTATTACCTTGCCATATATCTTTAAGCATATAAGTTCCGGCTTTAGTTCCATCTGATGTCCAGAGTTCAAAACCGTATGCGGGGTGATTAGCCATAAAATACAGTCTTTTATTGAAAACAGTTATGTGGGTAGGATAAAAACTTCCCATACCAGGTACCATATCCGCAACCATGCTGGTGTTTACTCCATCAAATTTCCAGAGCTCATGGCCTGATAGAAAATCATATTTTCTGAAGTACATAAAATCACCGATGACTACTGGTTCTCCGACCATTCCGTTTACGGCTTCAGTAACAACAGAAATTCCGTCAGTTTTCCATAAAGCGTTCACACATGATCCCGGTATTTTAGATGAACCATCATTAACGCAGTAATAAACAGTATTATTAAAAACAGTAAACTCCACTGGGTTGCTGAAATTACTGTTCCCGGCTTGCACAATTTTGTGCACACCGTTTTTGACAACCATTAAAGATCCTTGACCCTCAACATGAGAACAACTCAGATATAAGGAGTCACCAATCGCCTGCATGGAAGCTATCCCAGAAGGGCCAGATACAACATTATACATATACTGTGAAAATGCAGGTAATACACATAGCACGACTGCGTTGAGCAACAATCTGACATTCATACGTCTACCTCCTCTGGAGTGGTGAAAAAGTGTGTGATTATAGTGTAAAGCTAAATTCAATATATATATATACTCATCTGCCAGAAAGTTTTTTTTTGAGTCCCCCCTTTGGAAATGTATAAGCCAAAGCTTAAATTTACATACCTTTGATGGAAAAAGCCTTGAGCTGACATGACAAATTAATTGTAACATTATTTAATCTTTTTCACATTACTCTATTAACCTATTTTTTGTCCATAAAAAATGAATTGTTTTTAGTAAGCCCTGTCCTTTAGTTCTGAGCTCCACTGCACCTCAGAGAACTATCCGGGTCTAAAAATGAATATTTGGGCTTTATTAAACGAACTTTATGATCTATTTTCTGAAACTTGTTTCACTATTAACCGAAAGCTTTTTATGATAAAGGAAGCACTGGAATATCACGAGAAGGGCAGAAAAGGCAAAATCGAAGTAATAGCCACAAAACCCTGCCGTACTCAGAAAGATCTCTCACTGGCATACACGCCCGGCGTTGCAGAACCATGCCGGGAAATCGTCAAAGACCCCGATTCCTCCTATCGTTTTACCGCCAAAGGCAACCTGGTTGGGGTCATCTCCAATGGCACAGCAGTCCTTGGGCTGGGTAACATCGGTGCCCTGGCTGGAAAACCTGTAATGGAAGGAAAGGGAATCCTTTTCAAACGTTTTGCAGATATCGATGTTTTCGATATCGAAATTAATGAAAAAGATCCCGAAGAACTGGTTAAAATCATCTCCAAACTTGAACCGACCTTTGGCGGAATCAATCTGGAAGATATAAAGGCTCCGGAATGCTTCATTATTGAAGAAAAATTAAAAAAGATGATGAATATTCCGGTTTTCCATGATGATCAGCATGGTACAGCTATTATCTCCGGAGCAGCCCTTTTAAACGCTGCAAAACTTCAGGATAAATCTCTTTCCGAATTAAAGGTAGTCTTCTCCGGCGCAGGAGCTGCAGCAATTTCCTGTGCAAAGCTATACATAACACTTGGTGTGAAACCATCAAACCTTCTTATGGTAGACAGTAAAGGTGTACTTTTCAAGGGGCGCAAGGAAGGTATCAACATCTATAAAGAGCCTTTTGTCCAAGAGACCTCCAAACGCACTTTGATGGATGCTATGGAAGGGGCGGATCTTTTTGCAGGCCTCAGCAGTGGCGGTCTGGTTTCCACCGATATGGTTAAAGCAATGGCCGACAAGCCCATTATCTTTGCCATGGCAAATCCTGACCCGGAAATCAGTTACCCTGATGCTGTATCAGCCAGAAAAGATCTGGTGATGGCCACCGGGCGCTCTGATTACCCTAATCAGGTCAACAATGTCCTTGGTTTCCCTTTCATCTTCAGAGGCGCTTTGGACGTGCGAGCTTCTGCCATTAACGAAGAGATGAAAATAGCAGCAACCTATGCTCTGGCTGATCTGGCTCAAAAAAGTGATATTCCTCAATCTGTTCTCGATGCCTATGGATTAAAATCGCTTACTTTCGGGCCCGAATATATCATACCTAAACCCATGGATCCACGCGTTCTGATTGAAGAAAGCCTTGCTGTTGCAAAGGCAGCTATGGAAAGCGGTGTGGCAAGAAATCCTGTTGATCTAAATGGTTACAGAAAGCAACTCGAAAAACTTTGTGAAAAAATCGCCGTTACCAATCAGTTATGAGAACTATACCATTTCAAACCATAGTCAGGGCAGTAAGTGATCTCTGTATCAAAGCTGCTTACCATCTGCCTGCAGATGTCCTCCGTTTATTACAGGATTCTGTACACAGCGAGAAATCTCCAACCGGAAGAGAAATTCTTCAACAGTGCATTAAAAACGCAAATATCGCTGCCTCCGAACACATTCCTATTTGCCAGGATACCGGTTTTGCAGTATTCTTTGTCACTATGGGAGCAGAACTGGCCATCTCAGAAGGTACAATCTCTGAGGCTATTAACTGTGGAGTAGAGCAGGGCTATAAAGAAGGGTACCTCAGAAATTCAATCGTAAATGATCCTTTGTTTGACAGAAAAAATACCGGCAACAATACACCAGCAGTCATCTCCCTGGAAATCGTACCTGGTGACAAACTCACCATAACGATTCTTCCAAAAGGTGGTGGCTGTGAAAACATGAGTGCCCTGAAAATGCTTAAGCCATCTGAGGGCAAAGAGGGGGTTATCGATTTTGTAGTTGATACAGTCAGTAAGGCAGGTGGCAATCCCTGTCCCCCGCTTATAGTAGGTGTAGGCATAGGCGGTACTGCTGATAAAGCTTCTTTTCTGGCGAAAAAAGCTCTGCTTCGAATAGCGGGATCTTCACATCCCGACCAAAGATACAAGGAGCTTGAAATGGAGTTGCTTTATAGAATTAATTGTTGCGGAAACGGTCCTCAGGGGTTGGGAGGAACTACTACTGCTCTTGCGGTGCACATAGAAACCTATCCCTGTCATATAGCTTCCCTGCCGGTAGCAGTCAACCTTAATTGTCATGCTGCCCGGCAGGCAACAGTTACACTCTGATTATATTGGATTCACTATGAAATCTATCTCGACCCCATTTACCAGAGAACTCTCCGGATCGCTTCAGGCCGGAGACCAGATACTTTTAAGCGGAACCGTTTATACAGCACGCGATGCAGCCCATAAAAGGCTTTTTGAATTAATAAAGCGATCAGAAAATTTACCTCTGAATTTATCTGAGCAGATTATCTATTATACCGGTCCCACATCTGCTTCTCCTGGTCGGGTTATCGGTGCCGCAGGTCCCACCACCAGTTCCAGAATGGACAAGTACACCCCGGAGCTCATTTCCCAAACAGGACTCACCGGTATCATTGGAAAAGGTAATCGCAGTGATGAGGTCATAGATGCATTTATCAAATACCATTGTACTTACTTCGCTGCTGTCGGAGGTGCCGGCGCACTTCTTTCTCAGTGCATTAAAAAGTGTGAACCTGTACTTTATGAAGATCTGGGACCTGAAGCAATTTATAAATTAGAGGTTAAAGATTTCCCGCTGATTGTGGCAATAGATTCCAGAGGAAATAATATTTACCTGCAGGAACCTCCCAAATACCGATGTGACCAAAAGATTACCGGATCGGTAGATTCATGAGCATCCTTTTCCATAATAACTCGAGAACACGTCCATCATAATTTCCTTACTCCTTCTGGGCAGAAGTTTTCTTATGAGTTCTGAAGAAATTAGAAAGACGGCTGGTAAGGCATGCGCCCTTTATTAGTTACAGCTAGCCCTACAGTTGGACGTCAGAATGCGAACGCTTGTTGCCCTTCAAATTCATGAAAGCATTTCTCTTTGCTAAACCAACCCTTAACCAGGAAAGAACATTTCCTATCTCCAATAAGTTTTCTGCTTTATATACTTTAAACCGGCTTCTTAAATACTATGATGAGAGTATAGTATGCCTGAAAACCGTTTGAAACATGCAATGGAGAGAGCATAGTACTCCTAGCAAAGATGTCAGGCGTACTATGGTAAAAGCATAGTACTCCTAGCAATGGTGCTAGGCGTACTATGGAAAGAGCATTGTATTCCTAGCAAAGGTGCTAGGAGTACTATGGAAAGAGCATTGTATTCCTAGCAAAGATGCTAGGAGTACTATGGAGAGAGCATTGTATTCCTAGCAAAGATGCTAGGAGTGCAATGGAGAGAGCATAGCATTCCTAGCAAAGGTTCTAGGAGTACAACGGTGAGAGCATGATATTCCTAGCAACCTTGCTAGGAGCACAATGGTCTCTCCATTGTGTGCTTAACAACGATGCTAGGAGTATTATGACGAATTCTTTGTTGAAATCTATCTCTCAGGGAGAGAGTGCCAGCCTCCAAACCGAAACTCCAAATGTCCGCCAGACTCAAAAAAAAAAGGGGATTCAAAACTTCTTCTTTTAATCTGCTGTAATCATTATAAGACAAGACACATGTTATACCTGAGCTAGAAGAGACATTTTGGGTGTAGATCGCAATTCTTCTCCTAAAAAATTCGGAACCAAATAAAAAAGCCCCTTGCTATCGACCTGATAACAAGAGGTTTTCACAGCCCGAAATTAAAGTTTACAATTTCCTGTACACACTTCTGCACACATTTAGATACAAAGGTGTCATATTCTGGCATATCAACATGACAGAAAAGTATACTGAACATGGAAGCTTACTAAATGTAAGTGCTTGACCTTTAGAGGGGGTTGTGATATAGAGGTAAAGCCGAGAATCGGACTCGAACCGACGACCTACTGATTACGAATCAATTGCTCTACCAACTGAGCTATCTCGGCGAATTCTGGAATATACCTTCTTTTGGCCTAAAAACGCAATATTTGAGCATTTTTTGTGAAATTAGCCTTTTATTTCTTCATCATCTGAGTTGCAGCCTTCCTGATATCTGCTGCTTCTGAAAATTGTTTTTCCAGCCGTTTTCTTATTCCTTCCTCAAAATCATAATACCCCACTCTGTTACATTCTGTTATTGCCTGAGAATAATTCCCAAGTTTCATCTCTATTTTGGCCATCCATAGATGACATAATGATGCAGTATAATGGTTGTCGTGGGGGTCCGATTCTACTTTGCTTAGCAGCGCCCGGAATACCTTCATCGATTCTTCATAGCGCTCCAATCCAAACAATGCTCTGGCTTTTCCCCAATTGAAAATAATTGAACCAGGATATTTCAGAAGCAATCTTTCTGCAATATCCAGAGCCTCTGAATACCGGCTTTCATTTATCAAAATATCCACTAATGCAGCCGATGATGACGTTCTGGTGAAGAGCCCATTTTCCTGGGCGTAATACAAGCGATTAATAGCTCTCTGACGCTTGTCATCGACCTTTGACATGAACCATAATATTTTTATCAGAGCACTTCGCCAATAATCATAGCTTCCTATCCCATAATTAATATCCGCAATGGTGCAGCCCTCCTTTTCCATTTCCAGAAAAAGAGAAACCCCTTTCCATCCATATCTAAAAGCGGTTATCCATTTTTCGTATCGTGCCTCAAATGTACCTTTGTATCCATCAGCTCCAGCTATAAAGAATTTTGCCCATTGATTCTTACTGTCTTTTGCCAGTAAGTTCTCCCCTTTCTCAATAGCCAGATCACAATAACGATAGAACTCATCGACCTTTTTATTGGACTGATACACTGCAGCCCAGGAATCCAGAACTACAGCCATAAAGAAGTAACCCGCAGGATGTTCCGGATATTTCTTTATGATAAATCTGGCTTCCTCTTCTGCTTTTTTAAACTGTTCTTGATAGATAAGATCAATGGCAGCCAGTGCAGCCGATTGAAGATCCAGGGGCAGAGGCTGCGCTGCAAAAGCAGTATTAGTTAACCAAAGTATGCTAATAAGTGTGATTACAAAATGATTAAGGCGTTGGAGGTTTTGAACTGCTGTCAGAATGGCTGTAAGAACTATATTCATTAAAGTATCGATCCCACATCCGCTTTCCAGTCTGGTAGCGGTATTTGCGAACAATCTTTTTCTCAATATTTTTCAGGAAATAGAAATCCACTACTGCTTTTTTTGAATAATCCCATGCATCATACTGTTTGTAAAAAACAATTTCATACCTTGGGTTTTCCATCAATGCCGAATCCGGTATCCCATCTGTAATAGCTTTAAGATCATCCTTAAGAATGACTTCAAGCTTTTTTCTGGCTAACTCATCACTTTCACCGCTGCACGAAATCTGCACCAGGATCAAACCAAGCAGACATAACAGTGAAAGAAACTTACCAAACCGGTATTGCTGGAATAAAAAAAAGTTTCGTTTCATATCGTATCATTCTCCCTGAAAATGTTCAACCGTGTTACAGGATCGAAAAGATGAATTCGCCTTCCATCGACAAAAACCGTCATTTTTCTTTCCGGCAATATGTCTTCCTCTCTGGTCATGATAAATCGAACTATGGGACCATCCCCACAACGGCCTACTACCAGACTTCGATCACCAAGGTTTTCCACCAGTTCAACAGTTAAAAAGATATGAGTATCGGTATGTCTTCTTTGTGCCAAATGTTCAATATAGTAGATACTTTGGGGTCTGATTCCCACCAATACCTTTTTGCCATCCATCTCCGCAATTTTCCCGGTTCTCTCTCTGTCCAGTTTTAGAAAACCGATCTCAGTTTTCACCCCACTGTAGTGCTTTTGCACACAAATCTCTCCATTTACCAGATTAATTGGTGGACTGCCAATAAACTCTGCACTGAATACGGTTTTTGGATTATCATAGATCACTTTAGGTTTATCATACTGTTCGATATGGCCATTATTAATGAGTGCTATTCTTTCGCTCATGGTCATCGCTTCTACCTGATTGTGGGTCACATAGATAATAGTCTTGCCCACATGACGATGAATCCGCTTAAGCTCCTCAACGGCTGTTTCCCTCAATGCGGTATCAAGATTACTCAGAGGCTCATCCAATAAAAGTACATCAGGATCCAGTACCAGAGCCCGGGCTAGCGCCACTCTCTGACGCTGCCCCCCGGAAATCTCTCTGGGTAAACGCTTCTCCAAACCATCAAGACGTAATAAGGGAATTACCCATGCGAGTTTCTGCTGTATTACCTCCGCTTTAACCTTATTGATTTTAAGGCCAAAAATGATGTTCTGCATAACAGACATGTGAGGAAAAAGTGCGTAACTTTGAAAAACCATCGCTATTCGGCGTTTCTGAGAGGGAATATTGTTATATTTTTTCCCTCCGATTATTAATTCCCCCTCTTCGATTGTTTCCAGCCCTGCAATCATGCGCAACAGAGTCGTCTTGCCACAACCCGAAGGTCCTAAAAGAGTAACAAACTCTCCACTTTTTACACTCAGATCAAGTTTGCTTATTACGGTCGTGTTTCCGAATTTTTTGGTGATCGACCGTAAGATTAAATCAGCCATATTTTATTCCTATTTAACCGAACCGGTTGAAATCCCTGCTATCATGTAGCGTTGAACCAAAAAACTGAAAAGTACCACCGGAACACTTAAACATACCGAAATCGCAGCCAGAAGATTCTGTGGTGCCGCATGTTTAATTCCATTAAGGTACAGCGTCATGGTAAACAGCTCCTGCCTTCCAAAAACGATATAGTAGGCAAAAATAAACTCATCCCAGGATAGTAAAAACGTATAAATGGCTGCTGCAGCCAGTCCCGGAATTGCCAGAGGCATTAAAATTTTCAAGAAAGTCTGATATCTGCTTGCCCCCAAAACCCAGGCCTGCTGTTCAAGATCAACCGGTATAGATTCAAACGCACCAATCCCGATAAATATTACATAGGGAAGGGCAAGAAGTGTATGGGAAAGAATCACACCTGTAAAAGTTTGATGCAGTCCGGTATGAATAAAAAATTCTGTAATTGGAATCACTGAAACGATGTCAGGGAACAAACGTACCGATATTATTCCCAATAACACCATTCTGCGCCCGGGAATGCGGTATCTGCCAAGGAAATATGCTGCAGGAACACCAATAATCATAGATAAAAGTACTGTTGAAAACGCTACAATCACACTATTTAAAATCACCTGGTAAAAGTTATGATCGGTAAAAAGGTAGGCATAACTTCTTAAAGTTGGGTTCTCTGGCCACAGAGGAATCGCTGCCCCACCAGTATTAATACTTCCAATATCGCTGATCGAGTATTTGACCAGAAGGTATACTGGTACAATTACCATTAAAACAGCCAACAAGATTCCTGCAACCCATAAAGAACGCTTGGTAGAACCCATTGGTAATTGTTTTGGAAATGAAAACATAATTCAGCGTTTGAAAGCAGCTTTCTGCAAGAGGTCCATTGTTCTAAGAATCAGAAATGTTGAAACAAGGATGCATAAAACCATTATCATAGCAACGGCTGCAGCCTTATGTGAATTACCTACATCATAATAATAAAAGTCTATAAGAGTACCTAACAATCGATATCTTCCTGCCAAAATATAGGGGAAAATAAACTCCTTCCACATCTCTACTGTACGTAGCAGAAGCACGGTAGAGATTGCAGGTATAATCAGTGGCAGCATAATACTGAAAATTCGCTTACGCAATGATGCACCCATGGTTTTGGCAGCATCAAAAAGCTCCGGATCGATGCTGTTTAATCCAGCCAATAAAATCAGCATGGAAATAGGCATGTCACGCCATACCTTCCCTAAAAGCGAAATACCCATGGCAAAAAATGCAGAACCCCGCCAGTTTATCGGTTGATCCAGAATTGCTGGCAAAGGCGGATAATTGCCGATTAAAAGGTGATTAATGTGCCCGCCGGGATAATCAAAAAGTATATATAGAAGCATCGCAGTCACCAGAGCCGGTATGGCCAGAGGAATAAGGAAAATACTCCTTATAAAACCTCTTAAAAAAAAGCTCTGATAGAGTAGCAGTGCCAAAAACAAACCGCTCAGAAGCTCCAGTGGTGTACCAACCAGAGTAAAAAGAAAAGTATTTAAAAGTGCCTGGCGGAAATACTTGTCGCTAAAAAGCTCAACTATAGGTTGTATTGAAGGAAAATCGATGTTTCGAGCCTGATCAGATAAGCTCAAAGTTCCCAGATATACAAATACAACAATCTGAAATCCTGAAAGATAGAGCGTAGCCGGAATAAGCGGCCACGCCCTTTTTATCCATTCTGATAGTTTACCGAAAAAGGAAAAAATCATTGACTTATATCCGTTTATTGCGGATAATCGCCTCCGAGTACCTCTTTCTGCTTATCCAGATAGTCACTTGCGAGTCTCATTTTCATTGTGGCAAAATTCATTGGTTCGCCGTCTGTTTCTTTGTATTCCACACACAACCCATACCATGCATCAATAACATTCTGGCTGAGTTCTGCGTAAGTTTTTACTAAAGGAACAGTTGTAAGCTCATTGAGCGTGATCTGCTCCACAGATACTTTAAAAATGTCTCCAACCCATCCTTGATCAAAGACCTGTGGAAGCTTATTCAGGATATCTTTTCTGACCGGCACCATACCAAAGCGTGAACATTCTTTAGCCTGCATTTCTCTGCTGGTTATGAAACGAGCAAGTTTGTAAGCCAGCTTTGCATCAGGCGCGGTTTTTGGAATACCCCACCACCATCCACCAGTAGAAATGGATCTGGTTCCTTCAAAAACGGCCTTTCCTGCAGAATCCAGTTCAAAAGAGACCGCCTTAGGTACAACCGCCAGACCCATATCGTCTTCTTGCGGAAGATAGCTGCTCATTAACGGGTCGTCTTTCCACCCGTGGATAAGGAAAGCATCGATTTGTTGAATATTGGTAAGGAAAACTTTACCATCTTTGATAGCATTGTAAATGTTTTCACCTTTCCAGCTCTCCTGCCACATTCCCTGGTTATACAATCCATTTCGAACAAATACCCGTTCCCAGACATAAGCTGAAACATTTTTATCAGCAGTAAGACTGAGGATATCGTCTTTTGTGGCTCCCAATTGTAAGGATTTGTCCACCAGATCCAGTGCTGTACCACCGTAACGGGCACCTCTATGAGCAATACGGCCCATTTTTACGCCATTATAATCTTCATTTGCCCATATCGAGCCGACTACATAAAGATCATAGAAATCCCACTGAGATGGATCGCTCTCCAAGGAATAACCCACAGGCAAACCAAAGCCGTTCTGAGCCTTCAGCTCGTCACTGATGCGGCTGCGATGCTTTTCAAACTTGGAGACTGCATCTGCAACTTTAGATTTGCGATAAAAAAGAACTCTGGTTTCCAATTTTCTGGGCAAGTAGTATGGTAATCCATTAAAATACCCCAGTCCACTGGCTAACTGATGATACTCAGCAAGATCCTGCTTAACCTGTTCAGAATCGTTAACAGAGTATAGGTCTTTCAAGTATCCTTTGGAGACAAGGACCCGTGTAAGCTCGAATGGAGTTTTAACCAGAGCAATCGATGGATCCTTCTTTGAAGATTCAAGTTTCAGTAATCGTTCTATATCCCACTCATTGTTAAAGGTCAAAACAGAAACCTTACAGTTATTCTGAGCTTCAAAATCCGGAATTATCTGTTCCTTAAAGAATTTCTCCTGAGCATTCATCATTCTTAGAAGCACAGTGATCTCTTTTTTCGGCCCACGGTTACTGCAACCAACCAATAATCCGGTTACCGCCAGACTGATTAATAAACGATGTGCACGACAGAGTCTCATAAAGAGCCTCCTTTCTCATAGATGAGATATTTTACTTTCATTCTTTGCTATTCCTCCTACTCTATAAGTTAAATTTTGACATCATATCAAGTAAAGAATTCTTCGGTATTTAAATCAATATCCGATAAATAATTGCCACTTATCTGTCTTTTAAGATCCAATAAAGTATCACCTCTTTTTTTAAGCCTCTCACAGAGGACTTCCAATAGACTTACGGCAATATCCGGTATCTCCAGAAGCAGTTTCTTAAATATTCCGCGCCTGATAATGAGCAGTTCGCATTGCTCATCAGCAAAAGCGCTGGCAGTTCTTACTGTCTGAGTGAAAAGTCCGATTTCACCGTATGTATCTCCACTATTGACTTTTCTTAAAATGGTACTTAGATCGCCTTCACTCTTTACCACTCTTAGAGCTCCCTTTTTAACTATATAGAGGATATCAGAAATTTCCCCTTGAGCAGAAATAAGAGTATCCTTGGGATATGCAGCCTCCTGAGTAATCTCTGCCAGCTTCATCAGTTTCTCTGCCCCGACATTTTTAAAAAGAGCCGTTTTTCTTAAGAACAGTACTCTTTCCAGTAATTCGAAAGCTTTGATTTTTTTCCATTGCTCTTCATCCGCCGACTCAAGCAGATCTGTAGCTGTTTCAGCTACCAGTTTATTCTGATCTGTAGAAATCATTTTCAATATCTCCCTGATGGAGCTGTCTGTTGCTGATCCTGATTTTGATAAAGTGTACATTGTACATAAACATATCCATCTGTTATCAGATTTAAGAAAATAAATTAATCCCGGTTCTATATGCTTCTGATGAAAACGGAAATGTTTTTTACCAATTTTAGCCAGTGTTTCCCATGATTCGTTTTTTAACAAAGGCAAAACCAGTGAACCGATTTTCTGGTAAGGGGTACTTTCGATTATTTCTATCAGATCCAGCCGCTGTGCTTGCTCTCTTATATCAATATCATTGTGATTCCAGGTAAGAATCCCTTTTTTATCTAATAAAACCATGGCACTCACAGCCCATTCACAAAAGCGAATGATGTTATCTCTCAGAGCTTCTTCAAGGATTTTAAGATCTATTGTTTTATCCTTAGATTGAAGATTATACAATTGAATCGCATCCTTGTACACTGATTCCAGTTCACTGTTAATCCATTTTTTAATAGTTTCTGCGGTGCTGTTATTAATGAACCAGGTTTTCCCTGATGACCGTACAGAATCTGCAATGGTCCTGAGACATTTAACCATTTCAAAAACCATACGGCGGTTTTTTACAGTAGATAAAAATTCGATCAGTTCCGGCCACAACTGCAGCCCTGAATTTTCTACCACTTTTCCGGCGATAGAGATATGCTCACGATCCAGACCTTCAATAATTTTCAGAGTGTGAATTCTGGTATCAGTTGGCGCGTATTTTAAAAGCATCTCTACACTCTTTGTATAAACCTGAACCAGAGAAGACTTTAGGTTCTGGAGTAGAATCTGTTCCCAACCTGGGACCTGCAATATTCCGGTAAGGTAAATGCCTGCCGCTCTTCTGTTAGCGTTCGTACTATGCAGAAGGCTTTCCAGAAAAAGATTCACATTTATTCTTTCCTGCTGATCGCCCAGTTCCCATAAATAACAGGCAGCTTCAATCTGAACACGAATGCTGGAATCAAACAACAGAAGACGCACAGTGGGTTTAAAGTGTATTTTCCAGTGACAGAACATCCTGTTTAATGAATAAAGAGCATTCGCCCTGATTCTGGGGTTTGGCTCTTTTAAAAGACTCTCTATAAAAGATCTGCTGTAATAGCCATAAAAATTTTCCAGAGATCTGGCAATGTTCTCCTTTACCCGTACCGAATCCTCTTTTTTATAAATATTTATTATATGATCCAATGCCTGATTCGAACCCAGGCCAGCCAGTAATTTGATCGATATTATTCTCATGTCTATATCATCGGATTTCGAGTATTCTCCTATAATCTCCATTAAACGCTTATCATCGCCATAATTGCTTAATCGTGCGTAGATTTTCTGAGGTTGAAGCTGCTCTCTGGTACCCGGAATCAAAGACTGGACATAAACCTGTCTGATCTTAAATGCGATTATAATAAGTACAACACTGCAAAAGACAACCATGGTTAAAATCATGACCGGTTGGTTTTTTAAAGCTATCAGTATCAGCCCGCTGGTAATCATCGCCCCTGGTTTGATAAAACCTTCCAGAAATGTTTTCGCCCTTCCCCTTCTTTCTTTCTCGATTGAAGCAAAAAACATCTGATATATGGGTGAAAAAGCGATTTCAAAGGTAATATAGCGGAAAAACTGAACTCCAGTAAACCATCCAAAATACATCTGCTGATTCGCAATACCTCTTAGTGCACTCAAAAGTAATCCACCAATCAATAGTATCAGAGGCAAAAGATATAGCATTCTGGTAAAACCGATTCTGGATATTAAAAAGGGTAACAACAATCGTAACCCAATGATTGTAACGATACCATGAACCAGGTAAAAAGAGAATTGAAAGGAGGCAATAGATCCTGAGGTTCTGAACCAGAGATGGCATTTCTGCCAAAACAGATAATCGATGCTAAAAATGGCCAAAAAGATAAAAAAGTATAACAAGGCCATAAACCGCACCAGTTTCAAAGCAAGGACATTCCCAATTATACCTTTTATCCCTGGTGTACTGTTTTCATGAAGATCCTCTTTGGGAATCAATTTATCCTTGAAAATGTGTCGCATCTTCCGGGAGAAATAGTAAGCTACCATGTAAGCCAATGCCCATAAAGCTATAACCATCTCTGCAGGAACTATCTCTAGTAAAATCCTGGCAAAACAGGCACCGGCTAATCCACCAGCAAATCCCCATGCAGCAATCACCGGAAAAGCACTCTTGGATTCACTGGTATTGAAAATATCGTTGGCAAATGTCCAGAAAGTCAGGAAAAGAATGGTCTTAGACAAATAGGAAACAGGATAAAGCGAAGATAAAACGTAAGTAAACCATTTAACTTTGAAAACATCTGATACTAACATTACTGTAAGTATCAATGTAAGTATAATAGTTATGCTTGAGAGCAGATTTGTCAGCAGCTTTCCACGATCAACCTTATCAATGTACCTGAAGAATATCAGTGGCAATCCAAGGAGAAGAATACCGTTAAGCAGATATAGATTACCTATTATATCAGAACCCAACGCACTTACAATCAGTGACAATGAAACATTCTCACCAATTATCGCACCACCGAAAATAAACGCCAGCAAAAAGGCCGGGGTACTATATATGTGTTTAAAGGTGTCTCTCATCTGCGACTATTCATCTGAATAAAACTTTAAACTGTATTCCTACTTAAATACCAACTGTTTTTTTCGGCAAATCGCGGATAGCTCTGATCAAAAATCCTTTGGATTTAACATCAGAGATTGTTCAGCAAATTCGATAGCGAAATTTGTCCGTCTGAATTATAAATTAATTGAAGAAACTGGAAGCTACAGGAAGAAAAAAGCGGAATTATTTTTCAATTCCGCTTTTTTAAATATGTTAGAAACTGTATGTTGCACTGACTCTATTGAACAGATGATGCTGTGGAGCACTGACAAGATTGGTTAAGGTATAGAAAATATCCTCGGCAACTACGAAATCTACCCTTAATCTGTTATCGATATTCAAACCAAATCCAATACCCAGAAAATCATCATCTAAGCCATTATCAGAGGCGTTTTCCTCCATCCTGTAATTAGATGGACCATCTTTGATGAATAAAACTTTTTTCTGGCCGCCAGTACGTAAAACCAGCCAATCGGTCCAGATATTTTTTTCTATACCGAAACTGATCTTTGCACCAATACTTTCATTTGATTGCTCACCGTTGTAATCCTTTGTTCCATATAGAAATTCCAGACCACTCCAGAAAAATCCCTTATCGATATTCAGATTAAAACCTATTCCGGCAGCCAGATCTACTTGAGTAACTTTATTGCGACTCAGCTCAAGAACATCAACGCGGATATGTGGTACAAAATCACCATTGATGTTTGGTAATGCAGAGAAAAGCCTTCCTTCTATTCTTCCGAAATAATCCTTATCTGCATATTTGGTGTTGGAATGTCCTGTGTTCCCATACTCAGCACCGTAGGCAGTAATGGTACCACCACCAACTGAAAGCTCAAGGTCCATTGACTTGGCTACCGGCCAGTTGACACCTATATTTCCTCTGTAAATAGCGCTTTTTAGTAACCTGCTATTTATTTCCTGTTTATTCAAGGCCCCATAAGCTCCGATACCAATCATACCACCGTTTTTCATCACATAACCGAGTAAAAGATCAACTTTTCCCAACGGTTGAAGTATGGTGTCACTTTCTCCACCCAGATATTTTGAATTCCCAGGGGTGAAATAATCCATCATTTCATCTCTTCTGTTAAACATGGCACCAAAAGAGATCATCGGGTACTGATTCGCTCCATCAGTTCCATTGTCAACACAATATGAAACAGTAGCACCCCAAAAAGGATCAACCGGATCTCTATTGCTTTTACCCATCGCAGAGAACTGAGTATTTGTGTTGTCACGTGTACTATCCGGCATATAATACCCAATTGATCCATAAACCATATTGGGGTAAATACTGATGTTAGCCGGATTCCTGAAAATACTCACCTCATCCATAAAAAAAGCATCATGCCTCCCCATAGAGACAATTCTCGCATCCGTGGCAAAACTACCGGCCACACACCCTGCTGCCAGCATCCACATCAGTGATTTATTCATATCCGAACCTCCCCTGTAATAGCCTTTTCAGGCGCCATAACAATTGCAGTGTTTCTTAGTGCTCTGGAATCAATAAAGGATGCATCTCCATGGTGACGCATCCTTTACCTTGTCCTTTTCCCACAAATGATAACATTCCCATTAGAGGAATGCAAGAGTTCTTGAGCAATTATTGAGAGAAAACAAACGGATAAACAACTTCGGTTACATCACCCGGTTTATCTATCTTTTCAAAAATCCATCTACGGATTTTTGCAGCGATTTCACTTTCCAGATCAGCATCACCCATTGTGGATTCTACCACCTGGCAGAAAATCACCTTTCCGTATTCATCGATAGCAAACTTTACAGTGACTTTACCTTTTAAACCCGGTTTTTCACGGAGCCGCTTGTTGTAAGCATGTCGTAGAGCTGCAATATTCTGCATAACAACCCGCATAATACTGGCTTTACTTCTTCCACCGGTTAAAGCAGCACCTTTCATGAATTCAGCAGAAGTGATTTTCAAGGAACCACGCTTTTTAAGATCAAGCCCGCCTCCTCCATCACCACCCATGAGTCCGCCAATCAGGTCATCAATACCACCTGCTCCGCTTCCTCCAAAACCGCTTCCATATCCGGCACCATAACCGATACCTGCAACTCCTTTTCTTCCAACACCTCCGCTACCACCTGATTTCAAACCTCCAACACCAGAGAGAATAGCATCGATATCTGTAGCGAATCCGCCTTTTCCAAAGATATCTGCAGAAGCTACTGATTTTCCTTTGATCTGACCGGAAATAATTCCAAGCACTCCCTTGTGGGTAACACGGGCTCTTGGATCACCACCTCCGCCCTGCATTCCACCGGAACCCTGGTTCTTTTTCGGTTTGATCGATTTTTTCTCTTTCTTAAGTTCTTCTTCCGGTTTTTTCTCTTCCTTTTTCTTCTCTTCCAGTGTAGCAGAAATCTCTTCTTTAACCAGTTTCGCTACTCTTTCTTCAGGAATTTTCTCGAAGAAATCAGATTGAACAGTAACAATTTCCCGGGTACTGAGATAGATTCCAAAAAGTACACCCAAAATCAAAGATACCAGTTCGATATTTCTTAGTCGTGTATCACGATCCAAGGCAAATATGTCGGCTCTTTCCCTTAATCTTTGTGTATATTCCGCATCTGTCAGTACTCTTCCGGGTTCATCGTCATCGTCGTCTGATTTATTTGCACTCGGTTTCATAGTTGCTGCAGTATTACCTGCAGCTACAGCAGTAACCGGTGCTACTCCGCCGCCGATAGCCACGAGTTCCACCTCTGCACCAACCGCTTCAAACTGCCCTTTAAGCCGTAAAGCCTCATCCTTTTCGGCTTCTTTCCGGATACAGACCGGCTTCTGTGTGATTACACCATACACAACATCAGCGGTGCTTCCGGACCAGCGGGCAATCTCTTCAGCGATTCTACTGGCGCGCTGAGGATCCTCGCATTTTTTTATTAGAACCTTATACTTCACAGTTACTCTTCCCTTTCCATAACTGCAAAATTCATATTATTGTAGCCCACTTTACCACAAGTATTCATCACTTTGAACAGTACATCGAAATCGATATTCTTGTCTACCTGAACAATGATTTTTCCCTGAACGGCATTTAGAGCACCAACTCTGACCATCTCCTCTTCCTGAGCCATACAAGCTTTTAGCTTTTCTTCCAGCTTGCCTGCAGCAGGATCAGGATCATCAGCAGGAATTTTTCTTACATCCTCGGTTGGTACAATGGGCAAGTTATCCACCAATATCATATCGTTAGTCACTGCCACCTGAAGGTTCACTTCCTGAGGCTTCTTTTTAGACTCAGAGTTAGGGAGAACCAGGTTGTCTGCATTGGTTAAGATACTACCTTCAGCAGAGAAACTCTTGAGCAGGAAAACAAGGATAATGGTGAACATGTCCATCATTGAAGTTATGTTCAAATCCGAACTTCTTGGAACTTTTTTTCCTCTTCCTTTACCCATGTTAACTCCTCAATTTTGCTATGGATATATTGGGAAATTCCGCTGCTCTTGCCTTATCCATAATCTGCACTATCTTGTCATACATCACTTCGTTTTCGGCAGCAATGATTATATCACTTCCATCTTCCGCTTCCCGATATCTATCCTTGATTTTCATCAGACGGTTCTGAAGTTCATCATATGCAGACATTGGCTTAAGCGTAAATTCCGCAGGATCTTTAACAATGATAGTACGTCTGGGATTAGTAAGAGCGAGTACCGTATCGCCAACATTTACTTTTTCCACAGGCTCATAAGCAGTATTGGTGACCAGTTCATTATACTTGGTATACAAACGGTTCAGGGTATTTCTCTGCTCATCGCAAACATAGAGATATATGTCATATCTTTCGTAAACTTCCATGTCCCTGCCGGTTCTGGGATGTTTAGCAGGTTTACCCGGTTCATATTCTACCGTGAAATCCTCTTTATCATCTTTGGCTATATAATGATGATACTCACGATAGAAGAGACTGGGCATGAAACCACCCTTGGCACCCAGAGTTACTACAGAGTCGGTAATGATAGCTGTCAATAAAAGCTTTTCACTTTTATCCTCTTTGGGCTGTTCGGTCACAGCCTGTTTGGTCTGTGAGCCCCTGGCCTCAGGCAGCTTTATATCGATTACCGCCACTTTAGCAAACTCCGCCGATATCAGCAACATTGGAATGAGCACCACCATGAGATTCATGAATGGCTTCAAATCCATATCGTTACTGGTTAATGCTTTTTTTCTTGGTTTGCTTGCCATACTTTTATTCTTTCTTTAGCAAACTATTATTCTTCCACCAGGTTAATTAATTTGGATGTTTTTTCATCCAGTTCTTCCACCACTTTATCTGATTTACCAGCAATAATACCATGACAAAGCAGAGTCGGAATTGCAACCAGCAGACCCCAGAGAGTAGTTGACATAGCAACAGAAATACCGGTTGCCAGAGCCTGGGCTCTCTGAGCTGCAGGAACGTTTGCAATAGCATCGAAAGCGATCATCAGACCATAGATTGTTCCCATCAGACCAAGAAGAGTTGCAAGGTTGGCCAGTGTAGGAAGAAAAGCAATGTTTCTGGTGATTTTTGGAGCTTCTGTAAGAAACACTTCATCAACTGCCTTCTGAACAGCTTTTCCACCTTTTCCACGATTCTGAAGAATTGCAGTTACACCTTTAGCCAGAGGTGTTTTTTCTGAAGAAGCAAATTTGATTGCCTTTTCATAATCGCCTGATTTAAGGTATTTTGAAATACCAGCCATGAAGTTTCCACTGTTGGTACCACATTTGAAATAGAGATAATAAGCCCTCTCTATTATCATTCCAAGAATACCAAATCCTACTAACAGAATTGCCCACATAGTCATGGCTCCAGGAGACATGAAACCATCAACAATAAACTTCATCATCATTCTTAATTCATTCATTTAAAACTCCTTTCAAAAGGTAAACGTATGATTATGCAAAAGTGTTACATTTTTTCGAAATCGAAAGAGAATCATTAATAATATACTGCTCCTTTCTCTTACATGCTTAATTGTCCTTTCAATTCGTTTATTTTCTCCTCTTCAAAAACTATGTTTCGCTGTGCTTCACGTTCAATGGAATTAAGCTGTTTTATCTTATCTTCTACAGCGATCTGCATGTTCATGATGTTTCTGATTCGAGCCATATTTCTATTGAAATCTTCATCCTGACTTACAGGAGATGTAGCACTTGCTGCTCCAGGTTTTCCACCCTGAACACTTCCACCTGTAGTTGCTACCGGTTTATCTTCCGGCACCCATTCGGTAATAACAATATTAAGTGCCTCAGATAATGGATCGATCTCTGCAATTCTTTCCTTCATCTTATCTATCCATGTACTCTTGGCAATACCATGCGCCTTACAGATTTGCAATCCTTCTTCATACTTTGGTAAGGCAGCATCCATGGCTTCCAGTTTTTTCTCTTCAAGAAGACTTCTGTATGCATCTGCTTCATCCTGAGACAAACCTTTGGGGATTGGTGCACTGGCGTATTCAACACCAACCTGCTCCATGATATGACCACGTCTGAAAAGCATTTCTGTGTAGCGGTCGATAGACTTTTCAATATATTCACCTTTGATATTCTGATTATGAGCCCATTCTATGTTCTTATAAAAATACTCCAGAGCCTTTTCATAATATCTGTCTAGTGATGCAAGTATGGTGATCTTTGCTACGATTTTCTGATCCACAGTACCAAACAGAGTCTGTCCATCAACCGCCTCAGCCATATCTACAAAGCCCATACCAATCATATATGTTGCTTTCACGGTCCACTCTGCAACTCCCAGCTCTATAGCTTTGGCAAATTGCTTTGCAGGCTCCTCAAGTGCTTTGGTCTTCTCTTTCACCTTGTTTTTAACTTCTTTTTCGTTTTTACCAACAAGCTTAATTTTCAGGAATTCATCATACTTGATTTCTCCCAACTTGTAATAAGCCTGAGCAATGCTGACTACATCGATATCGGATTCACTCTTAAATTTTTCGTAAATGGAGGTAGCCATCAGATAATTCTTCTCAGCTTCACCATGTTTACCCAATTTGAAATATGCATCTCCTGCTTTAGTCAAAGCATTTACCTGTTTGTTACGGTCAGCAGCAAACCTGTTGGCGTATTCGGTAAATACCCTGGCCATTTCTTCATTCTGCTCCATTTTCTCATAGCACAAACCTACTGAGAAATAAGCTTCAGCAGCATATTCGGAATCCGGGAATCTCTTTGCCAGAATGTCATAAACGTTTATAGCGTTATTGTAAAGCTTCCCTTTCTCGAATATCAAACCAGCATTATAAAGAGCCTGAGGAGTTTTTGGATCGCTTGAATATCTCTCATAGATCATCTCAAACATTTTTCCGGCCATATCAAACTGATTGATCTTCTGATAGCATTCAGAAGCTGCTGACAAGCTGGGGATAGCAAATTCCGCTTTGGTTATATTGTTTGCAGCAGTCTGGTAAACCTGGGCAGCTTTATCCAGCCTTTCAGCCTTTTTATAGTTTTCTGCTGCACGCATGTATGCTCTTTCCCGCAATGTTGACTTAGGGAATCTTACACAGAGCTCCTCAAGAGTGGCTCCAGCCATCTCGTAATTCTTTGCTTCTTCATAACAGACACCAGCTTCAAACCAACCGCGATCACAGATCTTACTTGTAGGATACTCGGTATAGATTGATTTGAAAATATTCGCTGCACCAGCCAGATCACCTTCTTTGCGTTTTGCTTCTGCCCGTTTATAGATGGTACCTGCTGCCAGATCCATGACTTCTGTGTACTCTGTAGAATTAGGCTGCTGTTTATTAAGGAGCTGCCTGTACATTCCCATAGCCATATCATACTGACCAGAATTTGCATAACTGTTAGCCAACATTCTCTGAGATTTGTCGGTAACCTTTGAATTTGGATAATTGTCAATTATCTGTTTGAAAACTCTTATAGCATTGTCATAAGATTTGGCTGAGTAGTGAATGTTTCCAGCCAAATACAATACTTCAGAAGCATTTGAACTTTTGGGGAATCTTGCCTGGAACTTCTCTGTGTAATCCAGAAGCTTCTTTGTCTCTGGCAATGAGTAAGCCTGCGAATCAGCAACACCGGCTGCAGCCATTGCCTTCTTCTTGCAATTGTCCAATGCTACGATCACGTTATAACCAGCATCTTCCTGTGAAATAAGAACCGGTCCCTGATCAGCTTTTTTCTTGTTTTTTTCTACCTCATCGGCATCCATTCCTAAGGTGTCTATCTCTGCCTTGTACTCGCCAAAGGTCTTAAGATCTGCCATGGCCACCTGATCGTAGTATTCTGCTGCCTTTTCACAATCACCCATAGCGCTGTAAACTTCAGCAATATTGTACTGAAATTCGTAATTACGCCATTTGTCCTCCGGGAACTTCTGGAAAAACTCCTGGTATCGTTTTAGCGCTTTTTCATAAGCAGATTTATCCTTTTTCTTCTGTGCAAGGGCATGATAGTAGATTGCAATGTGTCCTAAAGCCCTTTTAACCTCATTTCTGGCCTTTTCGATTATTGCCAGTTCATTGCTGTTTGCCTTATACCATTGTGAATTGGTACCATAATCATCAACCAGTCTCTCTCTCTCCTCATTCGCCTTCTCATGCTCCTTTTTCACTACATAACATTCAATAAGAGCCATTCTGGCTGTGGGAGCCTCTTTATACATAGGGAATTTCTTTAAAGCGACACCCAGAGATTGAATTGCAGCATCAAACTGACCGTGTGTTCGGTTTTTCAATCCGATAGTGTACATTACATTATCTTCGTAAGATCTTTTACCTATCTTTTTAAAATATCTGACAGCCTCTTCACCACCGTTTTCCATATCAGAGAAAGAGATTGCCATGAATTCAACTGCCATATCTCTGAATTCACGCTTTGGATACAGGCCGCCATCGCACTTATCGACGTATGTCTGAAAATATTGTACTGCTTTGTCCAGATCACCTGTATTATAATAGAGCTCACCCTTTCGGTAATGAACCATTTCCCAGTTCTGAAGATCAATCTGATCTTCCCTGATTTTTTCCAGATGTTTAAGAGCACAAAGATAATCATTTTCCAGGTAACAAAGATCTGAGAGCCGGAAGTGTGCACCGGAAGCACGTGGACTGTTTGGATATTTTTCAACTACAGCCTCAAAAGCGACTCTGCATTTATCTATCTGGCCCATCAGCAGATAGATGTTACCCATCTGGTAAAGCGCTTCACTTAATTTCGGGAAATTAGGATATTCGGCAGCGAGCCTTTCATACATTTGCAAAGATTTGGAATAATCTGGCAAGGGGTTAACCGGTTCAGGTCCACGACCGGTTTTTTCGTATATGTCCATTTGTCTTTCATATTCTTCTCTTTTACGGACATACTCATCACGCCCCTGATCATAGTAAAGGCTTCCCAGGGTGTAGATAACATCTGCACACCTGTCAGTCTTTTTCCCCTGGCATCCGGCCAGCAGATTCTCATAACGTCTGATTATCTCTTCGATCTTTCCCTCAGAAGCTTTTTTGCTTTCAATCTGTTCCATCGCTTTAGATTTCAGCTTTGCACGTTCAGCTTCAAGCTTCTTGATTTTTTCCATCAATTCAGCTTTTCTGTCTTTTTTCTGTGCATAGCTGACCTGTGGAACTGTCAACATGAAAGATGACAAGATAACCATCAGATAAATTACATTCCAATAAAACCTTCGCATGCTTCCTGCTCTCCTTTAAAAATGCTCTTTTTATTATTCGATGTTAAAATCGTCGTTCGGTTCGTTGTTCAGTTCGTTTTGAAGTTCGTTCTTAAGCTTTTCAAGCTCACTATCGATCTTTTCTTCTTTATCTTTTACACCTTCAATGATCTTGCTGGCCTTTTTAGCTCCAAGTATACGCTCGGTTTTTACCAGTGCATACTCTGCATCACTGAGTATTTCCTCCTTGCGTTTAAAGAATCTGGTGTGGGATTTTGCAAGTAACGAATAATCGAAAAATGCCTTTGATTCACGCGCAAACCCTTCAAATTGTTTCTGCAACTCCGGCCGTTCTTCCAGAGTTTTGTTTGTTGGTTTCCGAAGAGCATTTTTCTTTATGCTTTCCGCTGTAGGTGCAAACTGAATTGTGTATTGGTCAAAACTGTCTTTTTTATTTTTCAGATCCTCTTCAGTCACAAAAGTTCTCTTGCAGGCTGCAAGACACTGCTCAAGTGCAGAAGCCGCTTCCGGATAACGCTTCGAAAGCATCAATGCATATCCTTTTACCAGATACGCTTCAGGAACCAGAGGCGATTGTCCATAAAGACCAATAAGTTTGTCAACAGTCTGGATAGCAACATTGGGTTGATTTACTTTTATCCAAGCCCAAGCGGTTGCCAATAACGCTTCATCCTGATATGGTGAACCATCAGGTACTCTCTGATAGGCTTCAACCGCCAGACGCAACTTATCACCTGATTCAAAATAAAGATGCCCAAGTTTTGTATTGGCTGCATCCTGCAAAAGCTGATCCGGTTTCTGCTGGGTAGTGTCATTTATCACATTTGTGAGATTCTGAATTGCAGCCTGTTCTCTCCCATTCTCAATATTGATAATAGACAGAGTATACTGGGCATAAAGATAATGAGGATCACCCTGCATGATTCCTTCAAACAACTGTTCCGCAACATTGTAGTTTTTCTGCTGAAAATGGATCTGTCCTGCCAGATAATCTGCATCAGGCCGTATGTCACTATCAGCATAGAGATTAATAATGAAGGAATGGTTTTTAAGAGCATCCTCCATTTTCCCTTCCCTGTAATCTAAAGCCATCAGACCGTAAAGATATTTGGCTCGCATCTCTGAAGTTGTATACTCTTCCAAGGCTTCCTTGTATACCTGCCGGGAAATGTCATTCATGTAAAGGAATCTGTAGCAGTTTCCAAGGTAATAAGTTGCCTTATCATTAAGATGGAAGTTCGGAAACAGGGACAATACTTTTCCAAAAGCAAATGAAGCTTCCCAGTATTTTCCGGCCAGATACAGTCTCATAGCCTCGTTGTAAGCGTCCATTGGCGCAAGAATCAGTTTATCATACAAACGCTTGGATTCACGCTGCTCGCGAGTGGGTCCGAAATCGGTGGACACTTTCCCTGCGATGGTGAACCCACGCTCATCTTTCTTGTCGCTGTCCTTGATTAAAGTCTCAATAAAGCTGTATCCCAGATGACAATCAAAGTTGAGATAATTGATCATTTCTGGAAGTGGATAAATAAGGTTGTAATTAAATCCTATATATGGAATGTTATTATTGTTCCAGCCTGCTTTAAGCCAGATCTGCGGAATGAACATATACTTAACATGGGCGCCGAACCGGTATTCCGGAATGATCTCTCCTATTTTGGCACCGGTGCTGTCCCTGCCTTTAAACATGTCAACATATTTTTTCCAATCAAGTGCATCATAGAATTTTCCCAGAGCATTATCAATCAGAAATTCAACATCTCCCACCAGATTATCATTTAATGCCGCATATCTGATACCCATCCTTAATCTGCTGGTAGTAACCTCTGTCTCCCTCTGCAACCCTAAATGATTAAACGCTTCTCCCCATTTGACCTGGGTTGGCAAAATATCCTGAAGAGAAACACTGATACCAAGATCACCAAAACGATAATGGTCCAGAGGATTAAAATATAAGCCCAAATCGATACCAGGAACATGCGATACAGCCCAATCACCAAATTGATACTGTGTTCTTAATTTTACGTTGGTCCCCACCATCAGCCAGGGAAGAAGTCTGATTCCATAATTAGCAATAAACCACACATCCTGAAAACTGGTGTTGCCAACATATTTTATAGTCTGACTTGAAGAATCGATAAAGGATTTCTGGATAGAGTTCCTGGTAAAAAGCAGTGTCATACCGATTGTCTGATTCCGCCTTACCGGCATTTGAATAGCCATGTGCTGATATCCCATAGCATCATCACCCAGAGCCCATCGGTAAAAACCTAATGCATCCACATGCATCTGATTGACCCTGTATAAAAGGGCAGGGTTCACCAAAGCAGAGGACCAATCGGTGAGATCCTGAATAAAATCAGCCTGGAAATAAGGTGCATCATATCCACCATTTCCATTTGCAAAAAAAGTTGCACCTGCCAGCAAGACTGCCATTAGGCACGATTTAATTTTTGTTGGAAAACACCTCACAATATACCAGCCTTTTTGAAGTTTTTTATTTGAGTGGAACAACCTCTACCCGCCTGTTTTTAGCCCGACCCTCAGGAGTCGTGTTAGGAGCTATAGGACGTTCTTCACCATAACCCCTGGCTACAATTCTATCCGCAGCAATACCTCTCATAACCAGATAACTCATAACTGATTTTGCTCTGTCATAGGAAAGGGCCAAATTGTAATCATTAGAGCCCTGATCATCAGTATGTCCCCCAATCTCGACTTTCACATTCGGATACGCTTCAAGGCTGTTATACACATGTTCCAGTACATAATAGGATTCTTCCAAAAGTTCGGCACTTGCAGTTTTAAAATTAACCCCTTTAAGGATCAAAGTCTGTTTAATTTCCTGTGGCTTCTCATCTGGACAACCATCTGAATCCTTGTAACCATTTACAGTCTCAGGATTATTTGGACAGGCATCCTCGACATCAGGGATTCCATCCTGATCATTATCCAGATCAGGACACCCATCTACATCCTGGAAACCATCACGATCCTCAGGGTCATTAGGACACTGATCCTGAGCATCATAGATACCATCCTGATCATTGTCATAATCCGGACACCCATCAACATCTTCAAATCCGTCCATATCTTCTGCAACATCTGGACACTGATCCACATCATCAGGAATACCATCACCGTCTTTATCGGTGGTGAACGCCTCCACCATCTGCTCTGTAATAAGACCTATATCGGTACCGTTTTCTCCTGCACCCTTACATGGAGATACTGTTTTGACAAAATAGTTATAATCCGGATGTGCTTCAGAGATAAAGACTGGTTCCTTGGAAATATTGCTCTGATGCACAACTGCATTTCCATTAAAAGGTAAACGGTTTTTATAGATGTTATTGTTGATGATTCGTGTTTTTCTGGCCTCAGGAGCGATAAAAACTCCATACTGTTTATTTGAAAGAAGAATGTTATTTCTTATCAGAATTTCTGTCCTGTGGGCACAAAATATTCCGCAGTAACCATTTTCCAGAATCACATTATGATCGATACTGGTACGGGTTCCTCGAACCGATTCTAAAAAAATACCGGTCCATTCATTTCTGTAGATAATGTTATTGTTTATCTCAGGAAGCGACATAAGGGCATGAATCCCTGCCCCTTTGTTGTCAACAATCAGATTTCTTTTTATGATCGGACGGGAATTTTTGCACAATATTCCAGTAGTTCCATTGCGGATGGTGAAATTGGTAATAGTAGCCCCATCTGCCCCTATAACACAAGGCCCTGATCGTCTTCCGTCTATTATAGTATTCACCATATCTTGTCCCTGAAGCACTACATTGTCGGCCAAAACGATGTTTTCATAATAAATCCCTTTGGTGACATAAATGGTATCACCCTCATCCGCCTGACCGAAAGCCGATTCGATCGTAGGAAAATCATGGGGGACAACAATCTTTTTGCCCGCAAAACAGCAGTAGACCGCAGCCAGAATAATAATAAAAGTTATGCAAGTTTTTTTTGGTGAATTCATAGTATCCGGATTATTAAGGGCTTAAATTGATTTGCAGATAGATAAATACACTCCTCCGCTGCAGACCTCGGAGGGGAAGGAATAATATAGTTTTCCCTCTTGTACGATGTCAATTCTCCCCCCTTTAGCTGCCTAGCTGCATTTAATTTGACATCTCAGGACCCTATCTAAAAAAGTATATCCACAAACTAAATGCAAGTGTTTTCTGACTACACACACAATTTAAGCACAATTTCAACCTCTCTATGTGACCATTTCTTTTATTGTATAACTGTAAGTGAATATACTAGATTTAATACTAAAACCCGGTTACCTCTGAAATCAAGCCAAAAAGATGCATTCAGTTAATGAAAGTGTAATATATGAATAACTTTTTCTCCATGCCAGTTAATTCTTTTCTGCTACTTCTTTTAATCATTTTTAATACTTCAGAGATATCAGGTTTTGGTAAAAACAAGGTTCAATACTCTGCCCTCTCCTGGTGGATGAGACCATCAACACACTACACCCTCTATTATCATCAAGATAAAAATACTCTGCCGGAAATCGCCAACAGATGGATCGATATTGCTTACAAATCTCTTTCAGATAAGCTAAATTTTACCCACGATACTCCCATACCCATCATTCTTTACGGTAACCCCACACTTTTTGCCCATACAAATATTATATCAGAAATTTTACCCGAAGGGGTCGGCGGTTTTACCGAAGTTTTCAAAAACCGAATCGCTGTCCCTTTCAATGGCTCCTATACCGAATTACGCCACGTTCTTCATCACGAAATGGCTCATGCTTTTGTTTTCGGAATAATCTTCGATAAGTTCGGCGGTGCCAGCGCAATGTTCAACAATGCCCAGATCCCTTTCTGGTTCAATGAAGGCAGCGCTGAATACCTTTCTACCGGATGGAATTGTGAAGCCGATATGTTCCTGATGGAACAAACCCTCAATAACACTGTTCCCCTGCCCAGCTCACAGCTTGGCGGATATATGGCCTACAAAGCTGGTCAATCGTTTCTCCATTTTCTACACAAAAGCAGAGGCGATAGCGCATTCTCCAGCTTCTTAAAACAATTCAGAAAAACAAAAATGGTCGATAATTCCATTCTGAAAGTCTATAAGAAAACCACTGAAGATCTGGGAAAAGAGTGGCTCAAAGAATTACGACGGATCTACTGGCCAGAGATCGCCCAAAGAGAAGATCCTTCAACCAAATGCAAATTTGTTACTTCGCACCTAAAAACCAAAGACCAGTATAACCTCCGACCCAGAATCTCTCCTGATGGAGAAAAGATCGCCTTTTTTAGCGACCGCAAAGATTATACCCGGATTCTTATCACCGATAAAAAAGGAAAAGTGATCCATCAGATACGTCAAACCGGTTTTGGAGGCTTCTTTGAGTCTTTTCACCCATTCAGAAGCGGAATGTGCTGGTCGCCTGATGGAAAACAACTCGCATTCGTGACACTAAACAAAGGCCGCGATGAAATCCGAATCGTTAACGTCGTCAAAAAGAAGTTAGTTAAAAAAATCCGGTTGCCCCTGGGAAGCATCAGCAGCCCTGATTGGTCAAATAACGGTAAAGAGATCGTTTTTTCTGCTATAACCGACGGCGTTAGCGACCTCTTTATTTACAATCTCGATTCCGATTCACTTATACGCCTGACAGAATCACTACAATACGAAGCCGATCCACACTTCTCTCCGGATGGGCAGAAAATTCTCTTCTCTATTGAAGATACCTGTGGAACTGCAACGCATCCCAACTCACCCTACGGAAGCACTCCCAGCGAACTGGCGATTCTGGACCTGCCTACCGGTAATATTTCCATAATTACCAATACGAAATGGAATGAAAAACAACCTTGCTTTTCGCCCGATGGAAAAAGCATCGTCTACGTTTCCGACCGAAATGGCCTGGACAACCTTTATATCTGCTCCATCGATTCCACCGAAAAATCCAGACCATTAACCGATTTTGTGGGCGGATGCTCCAATCCCGATTGGGCACTGGATTCATCCTGCATCGTTTTCTCCCTTTTTCAAAACCAGGGATGGGATGTACTGCTGATAGAAAATCCAGAAAATAAACTTTTAAAAGACAGTCTCCTTACTACCCAATGGGTAAAAAGCTGGAGCGACTCTTCCGCATTATTCTTTAACAAAGCTGAAATTAAGGCCGATAGCTCTACTGAACTAAAAGAACCTGCCCGTTCAGGCAAAAAACACCGATCTTCAGGGAAAGGTAAATTTCTTCAGAGTAAAAATGATGATGATGATGACAGCACAAAGTCTGAATCGGTGTCTCATAAAAACTCCGATTCCTCAACAATCAAAGACAGCTTAAAAAATCTGCCTGTTGCCACCGTTAAGGATAGCTCCTCACAAAACGACATCGACTCCACAAAAATTGCCGCTTCAGATACCAGCCAAAGTCCCCCGCCTTCCACATCCCCCGTTACAGATAGCGACAGCTCACAGCAGAAAACCGATACTGCAGCCACTGGAAGCAGCAAAGAACTTCCATACCGTTTAAAATTCACTCCCGATATGGTCGCGTTCGGACTTGGAATAAGCAATTATTACAGCCCTGCCGGTCAGATGCTCCTCTCATTCAGTGATCTCATGGGTGATCATCGCATCACTGTAGCAGCCGATATCCAGGGTAATTTTAAGGAATATATGCATCTTTTTGCATCCTACGTTTACCTGCGCAGTCGGGCCGATGTGGGAGCAGGTGGTTTCTTTAATAAAGATTATTCTTATGCCGACATTTTTGGCAGACGCTTATATCATGACCAGGAAAGTGGTGCATTCTTATTTATCCGCTTTCCTTTTTCTACTTTTACCAGGCTTGATCTGGAGCTTTTATACCGTGACATGAAAAGAGATCCCTTGAGTTCGGAAGATCCCGTTGTGGAGTCAACCGCACTCCTTCCATCCTTCTCATTCACTTTTGATAACATTCTCTGGGGAATCACCGGTCCTCTCAACGGTGTTCGAGCTACAAGCAAAATTCTTCTTTCTCCTCCACTGGATTTTGTTAATGATCATTTCATCTCTTTCGATACAGATATAAGAGCCTATTTGCATCTGTTCAATCGCTTTGTATGGGCCAACAGAGTGTTCCTGGGAATAAGTAAATCTCTTGATGACAGGGCTTCTGCACGAAGATACTTTCTTGGAGGCAATGACAACTGGTTCTCATACAGCATTAATGAACAAAATTACGATCAGAATATTTACAACTCATTTTATTCTGATTTCGTCACCCCATTCAGAGGTTACAATTATCTGGACATAACCGGTAGCAGGGTCGCAGTGTTGAATTCAGAGTTCCGCTTTCCATTCATAAGAGAAATCTCGGTAGTCTGGCCACTGCCAATGCAGATCCGCTATATCAACGGAGCGTTCTTTGCTGATATTGGTAATGCCTGGAACGGCGATGATAGAAATCACGGCTTACCGTTACCCGAAAAAATCTATGGTGGATTCGGGTTTGGCATGCGCGCAGATCTGGGAATCTTCATTTTGCGTTTTGACCGGGGATGGCCCACAGACTGGAGACGCGATGTGGGGAAACCGATAAATTACTTCTCTTTAGGAGCAGAATATTGAACCCTGCAGGGGCCTCGGCAGGTGCTACATCCTCATCGACCTGGTTATTCAGGATAAAAAGCCATAGATCACGTGAGGAAATCGATTTAGTAGTTGCCAAAATCGATATCTGACCTGCCAAAAACGATTTCTGACCTGCCAAAAACGATTTCTGACCTGCCAAAAACGATTTCTGACTTACCAAAAACGATTTCTGACTTACCAAAAACGATTTCTGACCTGCCAAAAACGATTTCTGACTTACCAAAAACGATTTCTGACTTACCAAAAACGATTTCTGACCTGCCAAAAACGATTTCTGACTTACCAAAAACGATTTCTGACCTGCCAAAAACGATTTCTGACCTGCCAAAAACGATTTCTGACTTACCAAAAACGATAGATTTCGGTAATCTTCGGATGCCTGTAGGGGATTTTTTTAAAACAAGATCATCTCATGTTTTCCCTTGTTTTACCCAGGGACTATTCCCATTCTATTGTTGCAGGCGGTTTATGAGTTATATCAAAGAATATATCCCCTATCCCGTCAATAGAAGAGGCTCTTGCGACAATCTCCCGGATAGTCTTCTCTTTCAATGGAACGAACCTGGCGGTCATAGCTTCCTGAGAAACTATAGGGCGAAGTACAACACATTCATCCCCATTCTCATTAACAATTGGAAGTAAAACAACCGGCATCTGCCACACGTTGTCATACTCACCTGACTGATGCAGCAGTTCTGTAACGATAGCATCGATTGCTCTTAACTTCTCCAGTCTCTCTTTTGTAATAAAAGCGGAAACAAGTTTATAGGAGAGAGATGCAGATGTTTTTATCCCGTAAACCACCCTGTTGATTGATTTGACAGAATTGGTGATTCTGATTGACACCTCTTCCAGTCTGTTCCAGTCACAGGTTCCCAGGAGTAATGCCGGATGGGCATAGGAACGTTCATCACCCTGTACTCCCACACTTCTCACTGGAAGAACCGTTGCATTAAATCCGCATGAAGCAGCTATATCACTGAGATTTCTGAAATCATCATCGGGTATGGTCTGCTCTTTGCCATCAGAGCACAGAACCCGTACCCCAAGTCCCGGACCCGGGAAAGGATGACGCCAGATAAGCAGACGGGGTAAACCCAGGAGCTGCCCAAGCTCCCTTACCTCATCTTTGTAAAGCTGAGCCAGAGGCTCGATCACCTGTCCTCTGGAGATCATTTCAAGAATCAGATCAACCCGGTTGTGATGAGTTTTAATACGATCGGCATGCTTTGTTCCGGCACTTTCAATGGTATCCGGATAGATAGTACCCTGAGCCAATATCCATTCATCGGAATTCAGATTCAATTCTGCAAACACTTTCTCCTTTACAGTCAGAAACATGTTCCCGATAATCACCCTTTTTTTCTCAGGTTCAAAAACATTTCTCAGAGCATCAATAAAATCTGCAGAAGCATCAATGACTTTTAAATTATCAAAGCCATGAGAATGCATATACTTGATTACTGCACTGGACTCATCCTGCCGCATCAGACCATTATCAATATGCAGTCCCAGAACACGCTCTTTGCCCAGTGCTTTATTGAGCAAGGTAAAAGCAACAGTAGAATCAACACCCCCGGACACCAGAAGAAACACTTTTTTATTCTTACAGAAAGACTGAATATGATTAATAATTTCGTCAAGAAATGCCTTGCTGTTCCATTGGCGGTTACAACCACTGATATCGATAAAATTATTCAGGATCTTCATCCCGTTTAAAGTATCTGTAACTTCCGGATGAAACTGAAGCCCGAAAATCTTTTTACTGACATGCCCTGCTGCCGCACAGGTACAATCCGAGGTGGAAGCGAGAATTTTAAAGTCCGGTGGAAGTGATTCCACAGCATCCCCATGACTCATCCAAACCTGTTCGACATCTGAAAGACCGGCAAACAGATCTGAAGACTCCTTAAGATGCATCTTTGCCAACCCGTACTCTCTGGCTGTTCCCCTGCAAACATTGCCCCCAAGACTCTTAGCTATAAGCTGATGCCCATAACAGAGCCCCAGCACAGGAATTCCCAGATCAAAAATCGATGTATCTATACCAGGACTTTGTTCATCAAGCACACTATAGGGTGACCCTGAAAGCACCAATGCTTTAAATTCCTTTAATGACCGGGCATCGGCTTCGTTTGAAACAATTTCAGAATACACACCTAATCTACGGATTCTGTTAGCGATAAGATGAGCGTACTGCCCTCCAAAATCCATTACTGCTATTTTGTCCATAACTTCCATTTCCGTTCTTTCAGAAAACATATTTATGATGATTAAAGATAATTTTTCACTGTAACCGATAAGCACATCTATTGCATAATTGGAATATACGTTCTATTTTCCAGAAAAGAGGGAGTTTATCTACTACTGCAGGGAGGATGTTTTTATTATGACCGAAAAAAATTTTCGCCATCCACTCAGAAATTTCTTCATTAAAAGAACTGTTCAGATAAAAATTGTAATGCAGATTATCCTGACAACCCTTATTGCAGGAGCAATCACCCTGAGCATTCTGATTCTTATTTACAATTCCAAGGCTCACGCAGGCAGTTTTTACTACATGAGTAATGATGTTATGCAGGATCTGGAACTTAAGAATATACTGGGAATAATCCTTACTCCCATAATAACTGTGGAGTTCGTAGCTATTCTGGTTTCCTTTGTAATAGGCCTTTTCTCTTCCAGAAAAGTTGCAGTTCCAATTTACAAGATTGAGAAATGGGCGGCCGACCTCAGCAAAGGGAAATTGAATACCGAGCTTTCTTTTCGTGAAGAGGACCATTTAACAGATTTTAGTGAAAAATGTAATGCTGCTACCGAATTCTATCGTAAAAACTTAACCAAAATAAACCTGCTTGCAGAGAATATCTCCAGAAATCCATCGGATCCCTCACTGGTCTACAAAGACATCTCTGCTATAAGAGAAATTCTGGGGAAAATCGACTTCTGATTTTATCAGGCAGATCTTTGCAGATGGACTCTATCCAATAAAGAATCCATCTGCTGGCGGTTTAGGATAGTATCATATCCCTATTTCTGCCAGTTTTTCAAACAACTCTTTTGCACTTTTGGCCAGCTTTTCAGGCGTTTTTACATGAATCCTCACCAACTGATCTCCTATTCCTCTTCCGTGAAGAGCAGGAAGCCCTTTGCCTTTTAGCCTGAATACTTTCTCTGATTGGGTACCAGCAGGGACTTTCAAATTCACCTTGCCATCAATAGTAGAAATCATCTTTGAGGTACCTAAGGCTGCCTCAGAAAAGGTGATATCCAGATCACAAACCAGATCGATACCGTGTCTCTCGAAGAAATCATGTTTCTTTTCCTGGATTAATACTATAAGATCTCCAGCAGGTCCTCCGTGAGGTCCGGCATCTCCCTTATCAGGAACATTGAGATAATTTCCTTCCGAAACACCGGCAGGAATGTCAACGGTTACCATGGTTTCTGTAGTTTCTAGCCCTGATCCGCCACACACAGGACAGGCATCGGTTACCACGTAACCTTCACCTCTGCAAGTGGGACAAATACTTTCCTGAATAACTTGTCCAAAAAATGATGAAGCAACCTGACGAATTCTTCCAGAGCCATTACATTTTGGGCATACAGCACGTTTGCCGCTTTTTGAGCCTGTTCCATTACAGGTAGTACACTTCTCTTTTCTGCGCACTTTCAGATTTTTCTTAACTCCGGTAGCGATCTCCTCAAGAGTTAATGGAAGCCTGATCTGAAGATCATTTCCTCTCTGGCCTCCGGCAGTACTCCCTCTACGTCCTCTTGATCCAAATCCAAACAGATCGGAAAAGACAGAATCACCACCGAAATCATTCATAAAAGCACGAAGTGCATCTGAGATGTCAAATCCGCCGAATCCACCGAAACCACCGCCAAAACCACCCTGACCATTTTGAAATGCAGCATGCCCGAACTGGTCATATTGAGCTCTTTTCTTAGAGTCTTTCAGCACTTCATAAGCTTCGGTTGCTTCCTTGAATTTCTCTTCGGCTGATTTATCTCCGGGGTTTTTGTCCGGGTGATATTTGATGGCCAGTTTGCGATATGCCTTTTTGATATCGTCTTCACTTGCATTACGATCGATACCCAGGATTTCATAGTAGTCATTTTTTGTCATAATTTTATTTCCATATAATAATTGAATCCTATAAAAAACTAGCTTTGAGGTCCACTGGAAACAATCACCTTAGCATGTTTGATCACTCTTCCTTTTAGCTTGTAACCTTTTTCATAAACTTCGGAGATATGGTCTTCGGGAATCTCGGGGTGAGCAGTCTTCATAAGAGCGTCATGAACCTGGGGGTCGAATTGTTCACCTGGTGCAGCAAAGACCTCCAGGCCGTTTTTCCCTAAAACCGATTCAAACTTGTTGTAAATCAGTTTAAGACCTTCGAGAAGCCCCTGATAATCAGTGCTATTCTCTGCACTCTGAATAGCCCGGTCAAAATTCTCCCTCACATCTACAAGATCCAGAATAAGCTTTTCATTTGCAGACTCTACCAGACGGTCATAGTCACGACTGATTCTTTTTTTATAGTTATCAAATTCGGCCATTAATCGCAAATAACGATCTTTTTCCGCATTTACCAAAGCTTTAAGTTCATCTATCGACTCAGTGGTCTTTTCTTCTTCCTTCTGTTCAACGGCAGCTTGTTTTTGCTCAGAAGCATTGGTGGTATCGATATCCTGCTCTGGAGCAGTCTTCTTTTCTGTAGCGGTTTTTTCCTCTGCAGTTGAACCGGTAGAATTGTTTTTCTCTGGTTGTGCCTCATTTGCCTTTTTACCTGACATCGTCCACTTTCCTCCTGGTTGTTTTTTTTTTCAGGTTTTTTAATTTGTGTCTGCCCGAAAAACTTTCTTTTTTGCGACTTACTGCCCAACAGGCTTATCTACTGGTCAGTCTCAAGGTAAGGAACAGTTTTCTGACACACACTGTAACAAGGGTTTATGAGCTTGCCGGTAATAAGGAGCTATTAAGAATATACATCATCGTTAAAGTCACTAAGAATGTAATTCCCCTAAAACTTTAGCCGTATACTCTACCGCAGAAACAAGAAAAGGATAAGGCATCCGCTTTGGTCCGATAACTCCCAGACTCCCCATCAGATTCCCTACCCGGTAATTAGTTTTGATAATACTGAATGATTGGAGATTCTCTTCGGGAATCTCTCCACCAATGGAGATCAATATCCTTTTCTCGTTTTGTGGTGTTTCAAAAAGATGCATCAATAGCCTCTTCTCCTCAACAATCTCAATAACCACCCCGATTTGTTCACGATTGAAAAACTCGGGTTGCAGTAACACATTGGTCTGCCCTTCAGCAAAAACTGTTTCATCCAGATTATCTTCTACAATTTTTTTTATAGAAGGAACTAAAATACGGATAATCCCCAGCTCCAAATCAGAAACATCCTCAAACTGTTGATCATCTGCATTGCACATCTGCTGCAAGGTTTTTCCGGCAAATTTTACAGATAAAATCCTGCAGGCTAACTCGAGCCGTTCCTGGGGTATTTCAGTTTTAAACTCAACGACCATCGTTTTCAAAAACCCTGATTCCAATGCGATGTTAAGAATGTAGCATTGAGGTTGTATTTGAAAAAGATGGAGTTGTCTGAGAACACCACAACGGATTTTGGGAGCCAGAATTACACCCAGTTGATTAGTGGTACGACTCAGAGCTCTTGATGCCGCCTCCAGTAACAGATGCAAATCCGATTTATCTACAGTGGTCAATGCGTTGCGAATAGAGCTTTTGGCCTCCTTTGGGAGATCACAGCACTTCATCACCTGATCAACATAATAACGGTATCCCTTGTCGGTGGGAATTCGGCCCGCAGAAGTATGTGGTTGAGTGATAAAACCACGCTCCTCCAGATCATACATAACATTTCGAATTGAAGCCGAAGAAAGTGAGAAATCTTTTTGCCGTGATAAATATCTGGAACTGGTTGGCGATGCACTAATAATGTAGTTTCTGACAATCGCTTCTAGTATTTGTCGTTCTCTTTCTGAAAGCAATTCTGGATCCATACCGAGCAGCCTTAAGTAAGGTAAAACACCACGGAAAGACTTCCGTGGCGTTCTATTCTATAAATCGAGTCTGTACTTTAGTACGGAAACTGACGTTGGATATTACATCATATCCATGCCGCCCATACCCATACCTCCCATACCACCCATGCCGCCCATACCACCTGCTCCGGCCGGCATCTCTTTTTCATCTTTAGGTTTTTCAGAGATAACACATTCGGTGGTAAGAACCAGACTGGCAATACTGGCAGCATTTTCAAGAGCAGTACGAGTCACTTTTGTAGGATCAATGACTCCAGCCTCAAGAAGATCCTCAAAAACATTGCTATAGGCATTGTAACCATAAGCACCTTTTCCGTTTTTGACCTCATTGGCAATAACAGAAGATTCCTGACCGGCATTAGAAACAATCATACGAAGAGGCTCCTCGATAGCCCTTCGGATAATGTCCACTCCGATCTTTTCATCATCTTCAGCTTTAAGCGAATCAAGGGCTTTTGATGCACGAATCAAGGCAACACCACCTCCAGCAACGATTCCTTCTTCAACGGCAGCCCTGGTTGCATGAAGCGCATCCTCTACCCGTGCTTTTTTCTCTTTCATTTCGGTTTCAGTGGCAGCACCGATATTTACAACAGCAACTCCGCCGGCCAGTTTTGCAAGTCTTTCCTGCAGCTTTTCCCGATCATAATCAGATGTAGTCTCCTCAATCTGTTTTCTGATCTGATTGATACGTCCTTTAATATCGGCTGATTTTCCTGTACCTTCAACGATTGTGGTATTTTCTTTGTCTATCACAATCCGCTTTGCCTTACCCAGAGAATCAATGGTTGTATTCTCAAGTTTAAATCCGGCTTCTTCAGAAATCACGATTCCACCTGTGAGAATTGCGATATCCTCAAGCATAGCCTTGCGACGGTCACCAAAACCAGGAGCTTTTACTGCTGCGATTTTGAGTGTTCCACGGAGTTTATTTACCACCAGTGTAGCCAGCGCTTCACCCTCTACATCTTCAGCAATAATCAGAAGCATTTTACCCATCTGGGCAACTTTTTCCAACAAGGGAAGCAGTTCCCGCATCGCACTGATTTTCTTATCGTAAATGAGGATAAAGGGTTCATCAAGCACACATTCCATAGTATCAGGGTTAGTCACAAAATAAGGAGAGAGATAACCGCGGTCAAACTGCATCCCTTCAACCACATCCAGATTGGTATCGATCCCCTTGGCTTCCTCAACAGTAATGACACCGTCTTTGCCTACTTTCTCCATAGCATCGGCAATAAGATTTCCAATCTCAGAGTCGTTATTTGCAGAAATGGTAGCCACCTGTGCAATCTCTTTTTTCCCTGATATGGGTTTGGAATCTTTCTGAAGCTGTTCAGTAATAGCTTTTACCGCCTTATCTATTCCCCGCTTAAGAGCCATTGCGTTTGCTCCAGCGGTAACATTTTTGATACCCAGTCTGGCGATGATCTGTGCCAGAACAGTAGCGGTTGTGGTTCCATCCCCGGCCACATCAGAAGTCTTGGAAGCAACTTCCTTAACCATCTGTGCGCCCATGTTTTCAAACTTATCTTCCAGTTCTATCTCCTTGGCAACGGTCACACCATCCTTTGTAACAGTAGGTGAACCGAAGCTTTTATCCAATACTACATTTCGCCCACGCGGTCCCAGCGTTACCTTGACCGCATTTGCCAAAACATCTATTCCTCTCAACAGTTTATCACGCGCAGCGACATCAAAAGCTAACTGCTTGCCTGCCATATTAATCTCCTATCAGCTTTAAATGGTTAATTGTCTAGAAATTTTTAGAATATTGCCAGAATATCACTTTCTTTCATGATCAGATAATCCGTTCCCTCAATAGAAACCTCAGTACCTGAATATTTTCCATAAAGGACCTTATCTCCGTTTTTTACACTCATTTCGATTTTCTGGCCATTATCGGCGATTTTGCCTGGACCTACTGCAACGACTTCTCCTTTTTGAGGTTTTTCCTTTGCGGCATCGGGAATAATTATTCCACCTGCAGTTTTCTGCTCCGGATCCAAGGGACGGATAATGACTCGATCTGCCAAAGGTTTAACGTTCATGAAAACTCCTCCTTTAATACTGGTAAAAAAAGATAGTCTGAAGCTTTAATTAGCACTCACTTTGTTTGAGTGCTAACAAAATTAGTGCATTGTGATCATTATGTCAATACTTTTTTATAGAAGCAGAACCGATTTAATGGTATACTAAATGGCACCTTATCCATTATTAAATAAAGTTTCACTGATAATTGCAAATATCAGGCCATCTGTGGAGTTTAAAGAAACATAATGAATCCAGTATTAAAACCAGGTTTTTCCAGCCATGAGTTGAAGATAATTAAGCGAGTCTCCATATTCTCAGTGGTTACCTGCCTGGTAGTGGTTACAGGAGCCTGGTTCTATAATAGTCAAAAAACAGAGGTTGGGAAAAAGATACGTCTTATTGATGAACAACTCAAACTCATAGAAATTGATATCACAGCTCACCAGCTCACCGCTACCCGATATCTTCAAAATGGGAATCCCAGAAAAGCGATTCCTCATTTGGAGCGGATACTGCTCTACAATAAAAAAGATCAGCAAAATCATATTGCTCTGGCCCATGCATTTCTTGAGGCCGGAGAGTATCAGAGAGCCTATGACATTTACACCCGAATTAAAACAGAAGATCTTCCAGAGAGTACTTTATCCACTATTTGTACCAGAAAGGGAATAGCCCTCTATTATCTGGGAAAAAAGGATGAAAGCAGAAAAGAGCTAAACCAATGTCTGGCTCTGTATCCACAATCGGTTGAAGGATACTGTTTTCTGGGACAGATAGAAGCTTCAGCAGACAGCGATTCTTTAAAGGCACTGAAATTTCTGGAAAAAGCGGTGCAGTTGGATTCCAGTTACGTTGAAGCCTGGTATCAGTTGGGAAGATACTGGATGGCTCAAGACAAGCTTATCAAAGCCAGAGAATATCTGTTGAATGCGATCCAGATCGACCCTCTTCATTCCAAAAGCCATGCACGCTTAGGAATGATCTATTATTATCTGGGAAATTCACAACTTGCCAGGGTCTCTTATCAGACAGCAATCGCTATCAACCCTTCAGATTTTAACACCCATTATAATCTTGGCGAACTACTTTATAGCAGACTCAATGATACATTGAATGCCCTCAAGGAATTCAAAAAAGCAATAGAAGAGAAACCTGATCATGTGGAAGCTAATTTTAAAATTGGGTTAATCTGTATGAAAAACAACATGGTTAACGAGGCAATTCATTATTTTGAAAGAGCCCTTGGTCCCCACCCATCAGACACTCGCATTCTCATGCAATTAGCGGTTGCCTATGAAAGAATCAGGCAAAAAGAGCTTGCCATAACAACTTATAAGAGGATTTTGGATGCCGATGAGCTCAACAGCATCGCACATCAGAAGCTAAAACTGCTGAAACAGGAACCAGGGTTTCAGTAGTTTGTTTAACTTTCCAAGTTTCAGAGTGTTATCTTTAAAAAAAACTTGATTATGTGGAGAAGTAAATGTATTCTAATTTTTACGCGATTAAAAAGGAGAACACCTCAATTTATAACCCAATTCCAGGAAAAACGGAGTATGGAGGAGAACCATGGGTAATATTACCAAAAAAGACCTTGTAGAAAAAATTGCTGAACATACCGGTCTGACACAGGTAGAGACCAAGATTGTGGTAGAGAGCTTTTTAGATTCGGTAGCAAAAGCGCTTCAGAGCGGCAATAACATTGAAATAAGAGGATTTGGAAGATTCAAGGTAAAACAGAAAAAAGCCAGAACTGCCCGTAATCCCCGGACAAACGAATATATCGAAGTAGATGCCGGTTACAAACCAATATTTGAAGCTTCTAAAGAGTTAAGAAAACGGGTAAATGATGCCCAATGCCCAGCTCCCACAACAGAAGCGACCTCCTGAGTTTATCTCCTTAGATTTTCTTCCAATAACTGCCTGCAGTGTAGATGGTTTTAAAAATCATATCGCTGCAGGGTCAACAGTTTCTGGGACGGCAAATAATTCAGATACCAAGCTGCTCTGATTTTTTTGTAGCCTCCAGTATTGCAGATATAACTGAGTATTTAAATCCGTTTTTCTCTAAAGCCAAAAGCCCACTGGCTGTTGTACCTGCAGGAGACATTACTTTCGATTTTAATACAGCCGGACTTTCACCTGTTTCCAGAACCATCCTGGTTGCACCAATAATGGTCTGTAGAGCACATTCACGTGCTGCATCATAAGTTAATCCGGCAGAAATCCCTCCCTCGATCATGGCTTCAATAAACAGAAATACGTATGCTGGTCCGCTCCCGGAGAGTCCGGTAACTGCATTCATCATTTTTTCGGGTACATTTATAGCTTTCCCACAGGCCTTGAAAATGGAATGAACCAGAGAGTTATCCTCAGAGCTACAGTATTTATTCATGGAAATCGCACTGATTCCCTCAGAAATCAATGCCGGAGTATTAGGCATGACTCTGCAAACCCTGCTTTTTGCAGGAAGCAGTTTTTCCAAAGATGCAATGCTTACCCCAGCCGCTATGGAAATCAGCAGAGATTTGGAGATCATTGCACCAACGGAACAGATAGTGTTAATGGCATTAGTGACATCTGCCGGTTTCACCGATATCACAATGGCATCCGGGGCACTGTCTTGTTCAAACCAGCTTTGTGGATGCGACACTTTAACAGTAGGAGGCAAACCACTATAAGCTGATTCATTAAGGTCAAATGCACAAATGGAAATGTTTTGATTGTAGGTTTTGAGTAAGCCCCCGATCAGGGCTTTTCCCATATTTCCGGTACCAATAATTCCAATATTCATAGTATCCTCCCTGGTGATACTTCAGTGTCAGCTTTTCATTACCTCCAGGAATTCTCTATTGGTTTTGGTGCTGGAGATTTTTTCGATCAGAAATTCCATCATTTCAATTGGGGTCATGGTAGCCAGAAATTTACGAAGGATCCACATGCGATTGAGTTCTTCCTCGGTAAGGAGCAGTTCTTCCTTTCTGGTTCCGGATCTCATCAGATCTATAGCAGGATAGACCCTGCGGTCTGCGATTTTTCGGTCCAGTACCAATTCCATGTTACCGGTTCCCTTGAACTCCTCGAAAATGACTTCATCCATTCTGCTGCCAGTTTCGATAAGAGCAGTGGCAATAATTGTAAGGCTTCCGCCATTGTCAATATTACGTGCTGCCCCGAAGAAACGCTTGGGTTTGTATAGTGCCTGTGAGTCAACACCACCGCTGAGAATTCTTCCAGAATGAGGAGCTACAGTATTATGTGCTCTGGCCAGTCGTGTGATACTATCAAGGAGAATAACGACATCACGATTATGTTCCACCAGCCTTTTAGCCCTTTCGATGGCCATTTCAGCAACGACAACATGTCGTTCGGCGGGTTCATCGAATGTTGAACTGATTATTTCAGCTTTGACAGAGCGCTGCATGTCGGTAACTTCTTCGGGGCGCTCATCAATAAGTAGGACTATCAGGAAAACTTCAGGGTGATTATGCAGGATTGCATTTGCGATACTTTTTAGAAGAACTGTTTTACCGGTTCTTGGTGGTGCCACAATCAGTCCGCGCTGTCCCTTACCAATAGGAGTAAGCAGGTTCATTATACGGGTAGCGACGTCTTTGTTATTGTATTCCAGGTTAAATCGTTCATTGGGGAAAAGAGGTGTAAGATCATCAAAATTTATCTTTTTCTTACATTCTTCCGGATCTTCGAAATTGACCATCTCAACCCGCAGCAAAGCAAAGTAGCGCTCGGAATCTTTTGGAGGACGTACCTGACCTGATACTGTGTCTCCGGTTTTCAGGTAAAAACGTTTGATCTGAGAGGGTGAAACATAAATATCGTCAGGACCGCTCAGATAGCTGTTCAAAGGTGAACGAAGAAAACCAAAACCATCTGGCATGATTTCCAGCACACCTTCTGCGAACATTTGCCCGTTTTGAGCAGCTTCTGCCTGCAAAATTCTAAAAATTAGTTCCTGACGACGAAGGTTACGATGTTCACCGACATTATAGGTAGCGGCTAAATCGTTAAGTTCAGTCATCGATTTTGACTTTAGTTCAGCAACATTCATTCAGACACCTCGATTTGAATGGAAATATTTAGGTATATGCTGCAGTTATTTTACTGTTGACCCATCTGGATCATCAATATTTCTCTTCGCAATTTTATTCTTTGAAAGATATGTATGAAGAGTACTACATGAAGATTTTTCAACCTGTTTTTCTATCAGAATTTCGCAAGCCCTAAAGGATCAGGCGAAGCTTTCAATTGAAACCATACAAAAAACCGATAATCAATTGAACTGATGTACTAGCGAGGTCGAAAAGGATTGCAATGGAGCGATCATTCAACTCCTTTATCATAAAATGATCTACTGCAATTTTAAAGTCAAGTTTTTTTTCGCTCCTATACATTACGCTTATGATAACCTCAAATTGTCACTCTAATACCCTTAAAACCAATCCCTTAAGGTACTCTCCTTCCCGATGTGCAATATTAACCGGATGATCTGGTCCTGCCCCAAGGACATGCAGAAGCTGAACCGGACGTCTGGCATCGGCAGCGGCTGCAAAGATAATCTGACGAAACAGATTTGGATCTATTGCATTAGAGCAGGAAAACGTAAAAATAATTCCTCCAGCCATGATTTTCTTAATAGCTAATAGATTTATATCTTTATACCCTCTTGAAGCTCTCTGAACCTCCCCAGGATGTCTGGCAAATTTAGGTGGATCTAAAATAATCAGGTCATATTGCTCTTCTGTTTCCCTTAAGAATTTAAAAACATCGGCAGTAATAAATCTAACCCGATTCTGTTCAAATCCATTTATCCTTATATTATTCTGACCCCAAAGAGTGGCATTTCTGGAAATATCCACAGCATCAATCTGACTCGCGCCAGCGGCTAAAGCATTTACGGTGAAAGCTCCTGAATAAGAGAAACAGTCACAGATACGTCGCTTGCAGGCATAACTCCTTAAAAGGTATCGGTTAGGCCGTTGATCAAAAAAAAAGCCGGTTTTTTGCCCACTTTTTATATCTACTTCAAACCTTAGCCCCAACTCTGAAAGCTGAACTTTTTCAGGCATTTCACCATACAACAATCCCTGAGATGTTTGCAAACCCTCTCTGGTTCTTGAGTCTGTATCAGAGCGTTCAAAAACAAATTGTGGTTTATAACTAATAAGTATTTCGATTATCTCATTTCTGTAACGCTCCATACCAGCAGTAAGAATTTGAATAACAAAACCTGAACCATATTTGTCCACAATTAACCCTGGCAGAAAATCGCCTTCTGAATTGATAAGTCTGCAACAGTCATTCGATCCATCCAACAATGGATTTCTATAAGAAATTGCAGTTCTGATTCGATTATCAAGCTCTGCAACTGTAAAAGCCCTATCTTTGAATGATAAGACTCGTACACTTATTGATGAATGAGGATTATAATAGCCAGATGCTAAAAAGTCTCCTTTGGACGAATATACAGAACATATATCCCCCGGCTTGACATTTCCCTCGATTTTCAGAATAGCGCCACTGAAAATCCATGGATTTCCCATGGAAACCGACCTTTCTTTACCTGCTTTCAGATGAATTTTGATCATTACAGTGCTCTTTTCTGATGAGGGAAATATAACTCACTGCCAACACAGGACATCAAAAACTATTCAAAAACTCCTCTTAACCCCAATTTTACAATAGTCAGTCTCTGCAATTAATGAGATAATAAGTTATATTATTTACGAAATGTTGCACCCGTACTCAATCACATAATATTTTTATGAATCAGTATAATTCTTTTGTTTTTAACTAACCCAGAAATCAGAGTGGGAGGCCTTTCATGACAAAACTTCTCAAACCACTGTGGGTAACCTTACTAGCAACATCAATTTTGTTTGTTGGCTGCAAAAAACAAGTCACAACAGTTGCTCCCACACCAGAACCACCACCACCAGTTGTAGAGGAACCACCACCACCTCCTCCACCGCCACCACCACCGCCAGTCGAGGATATTTCAGGTTTGCTTAATGAACTGCTGCAACCAGTTTATTTTGATTTCGATAAATTCGATCTTAAACCTGAAACCATAAACAGGCTGGAAAGAATCGCCGGATTTCTTAGAGAACACAGCAGTGTTCGTTTAAGAGCCGAGGGGCATGCGGATGAACGAGGTTCTTCAGAATACAATATGGGATTGGGTGAAAACCGTTCCAGAGCTGTAAAAAATTATTTGACCTCTTATGGAATTTCTTCAGACCGCATCGATTTGACCAGCTATGGTGAGGAAAGACCTGCACAGTTCAATTGTGGTAACGATGAAAATTGCCATCAAAGCAACAGAAGAGTTGAATGGCAAGTTATTTCTCAATAAATAATCTTGAGGAGCGGGCAAAATAACCCGCTCCCCTACTTTACTATCCTCTCTTTATCTACTCCCCGTTTACTTAGAATTCACATCAGTTTCACATCATAATCAATCTCTTTTTTCTCATTTTACTTATTCATTTGTATTCTTGGAAATAATTTTCCTAAAAAAAGAATCACTGCATTTTATTTCTTTATCAAAAAACAGCACTTAATAGCCGGAATTTAGCTTTGGTTTAAAAATTTGCATAAGTAGCTAATCAAAGAAATGCTTGGCATTTTGATTGCTTTGATTTCTTTTTCACAGGCCCACAGATCTGTCAAAGGGTGGTATGGGTTAACTATATAAATATACTTTTAAAAAGGGATACTAATGCCTCTAATAAGCGAACAGATTTGTACTACCCGAAATATTGAGCTCGCCAGACATATCATTCTCAATGCAGACACATTTGCCATCTGCGGGCATATCAATCCTGATGGCGATTCTATAGGCTCCATGTTATCACTGGGATTAGGACTGGAAAATATCGGTAAACAGGTTTACATGCTTTGTAATGATGATCTGCCCAGAAATTACCAGTTTTTACCAGGAGCTACAAGATTGATCAAAACATTGCACCGTCAGGTGGATGTAGCCATCTCCGTTGATTGCGGTAGCAAAGAAATGACCGGTAAAAATGTGGAAGTTTTCGAACGTGCCCGCTGGGTAATCGAAATCGATCACCACCGCTCCAGAACTCCTTTTGGAGACGTGCTAATAGTCGATGCAGATGCAGCCTGCGCAGGTGAACTGGTATACGACTTACTTCTGGAACTGGATGTCCCTATTACTTCTGAGATAGCGCAAAACATACTCACTTCTCTTCTGGTGGAAACTAATTCCTTTCGTCTACCTGGAATCCGCCCCCGTACCTTCGAGCTTTGTTCAGAACTCCTTAAAAGCGGTGTCGATTTTTACAAGTTGGCAGAATCCGTTTATTGGGTCACTTCCAAAGAGACGGCCCTTCTCACAGGTATCAGCTTATCCCGATGCAGCTTTTCCCCTTCAGGTGAAATTGCATGGTCAGTTCTTTCCAGAGCAGATTTCAAAAAAGCAGGTGCATCAGATTCCGATGCCGATTCTGTTTCTGAAAAGATCCGTTCCATCCAGGGAGTCAAAATCGCTATCCTTTTCAGAGAGAAAAATCCCAGAGAATGGAGAGTCAGTTTACGCTCTAAAGATGGGATCAATCTCACTTCGCTCGCAGAACAGTTTGGTGGCGGTGGCCATCTCAGTGCTGCCGGGTGTACAATTCCTAAAAAGCAGAAATTTCTTTGTCTATTGCTAAAATCTGCAGAAGAACTATTGGAAAGGCATAATTCCTTTAAAGCTCAAGCCCCACTAACTCAAACCGATTGCTTTTCACCTGCAATAACGGATGAGTACTCAAAACTACCCGAAGAACTCTTTTCACCGCCAATAAACTCCCATGACAATAGATTACAAAACTGGGTTGAAAATAAATGCACAATGCAACATTTCAGAAAATCAGTGCACAGTAAATTAGCATCATAAAGAAGAGGAGCAAATATGACCTGGACCGGACTTGAAACTTTTGATACTGCAGTTCAAAAAGCTGATCTTTGGTTAAAAGAAATTATGGAAGAACTTAACACCGATAGCAGACGCATTGCCTATATGTCATTACGTGCGGTGCTTCATACACTCAGAGACCGACTTTTACTAGATGAAGCCGTTGACCTGGGGGCTCAATTACCTCTCTTGATTAAAGGCATCTATTACGATGAGTGGAAACCATCCATCACACCGGTCAAAGATCGTCACATTGATGAGTTCCTGGCCCATATAAAAGAAAAATATCGTGCAGATGGCACAGTCGATATGGAAAAAACTGCTCGCGCGGTTTTTACCGTTCTCAAAAAGAAAATTACTGAAGGCGAAATCAAAGATGTCAAAGGTATGTTACCAGAAGAACTTAAATCACTATGGGGAAGTCCCTGCTGATAAACCTTCAGTATCACCGGATAAATTATCCGGTGATACCGGATTTATGCTTCTTCATTACAAATATTATCCATTTGTAACACTATACTCTTTAGCAACGGCTATATCAGGTTATATTTATGAACGACCGAATTGCCCTGATCATCATCGATCTTCAAAATGATTTCCTTACAGGAGGTGCACTCCCTGTACCGGATGGTGACAAAATCATTCCAGTTCTCAATGAATATATTTCCCTCTTCAAAAATCGCCATTTGCCAATTATAGCCACCCGCGATTGGCACCCCCGCATTACCAAACATTTTAAACAATATGGTGGATTATGGCCTCCGCACTGTATCCAAAATACATGGGGTGCACAGTTTCACCCTGATCTTCATTTACCTTCCGATATAATAATCATCTCTGCGGGCACAACCGAGGACCAGGAAGGCTATTCTGGATTTGAAGGCGTTGATCACTCAGGAAAGCCCCTGATCAACGTTCTTAAAGAAAGACAGATCTCCCATCTCTTTATTGGAGGACTCGCAACCGATTATTGCGTTAAAGCCACAGTTATTCAAGCTGTCAAATTCGGGTTCAAAGTTAACCTGCTTACAGATGCCATAATGGGGATTAATCTCCAAACTTCCGACTCTCAGAAAGCTATCGATGAAATGGTAAGTCAGGGAGCAAACCTATCCACTATAGATACTATTACTCTTTAAGATCAACAGAATGCTATACCATCTATGTTTATAAAGGTCTTGTTGGATTTCCTTTTTAAGATAACTCTCCATCTTCCTCTATAGCAGCTCTTTTAATCATCGGCAGACAGACTTCTGCACAGGCCCCAGGAGGCGGGAAATTATTACTTATTTCAATGGACCCGCCGTGACTTTCCACAATCCTCTTTACAATTCCAAGACCCAGACCGGTACCACCTTTCCTGGTTGTGAAAAACGGTTCATACATGTGCTCAAAATGTTCCGGTTTTAACCCAGTGCCCTGGTCAATAACCTTAATAATAACCACTTTCTGTTTAGCTTGAACCTCGATAACAATTTTCTGATCAACACTGCTGTGAGCACAGGCATTTTCCAGCAGATTAATAATGACCTGTTCAATTTTAGCTCTGTCTGCCTGCACCTCTGCCGATTGAGCATCGTCTGATATTTTCAAAACAACCGTGTGATTTTTATAAATAGAGGATTGCCTCCATAAATTTATTGCAGTTGGAATCGTTTTTGACACTGTTAAAGGCATCAGCTTGCCTTTTTCGATTGGTCTACCCAAATTAAGCAAGTCTCGCATCAGATCCGAAAGCCTCATCACCTGTTTGCGGATCAGCGCTATATACTCAGAGTAATCCGACTTTTCACCAAGATCTTTACTTAATGCTTCGGTTATAGCCAGAATACCATTAAGAGGATTCCGTACCTCATGTGCGACTCCTGATGTCAACTGACCAAGCATCTTCATTTCCTGAGACTGCAAAAGTTGCCGTTCCATCTGTTTACGCTCAATTTCATATCCCACGTACCCGGCAAAAATCTCGATGAGATGTTTCTCAAAATCACTGAATGATCTCTCTTTCTGATCAAGAATACAGATGGAAGCCAGTATCTTTCCTTTACTGCTTGTCACAGGAACGCCAAAATACGATCTCATTGCCGGAAACTTTTCCATGTATGTGGGGTAGAGCTGATTTAAATTGGCAGTAATCTGAAACAGATGCCGTTCCTTATAAACAAGACCGCAAGGGTGATATTCTAATGACATCACCGGAAAGTGCATCAGTTCTTTATTAATAATCTGTGTAATTTTCCTGAATTCATTTTTTTCCACATAACCCAAAGCTACTATCGGTACATGAATCAACTCTGATATGCTTATAACGATTTTATCTGCAACTTCCTCTAATGTAACAGGTACGGCGGTAGCCATGGCATATACCAACTCCAATGCCTTATTCATTTTGTAAGATTTAGTCTCAGCTTTTATTCTTTCCCATGTTTGTCTCTTAAGAAGATTATAGCTTTTGGTAAGTGCAGCAGTACGGGCTTCAACTACTTTTTCGATTTCCTTATACGCTTGCTGTAATGCTGTTTCTGCCCTCCTTCTCTCCACCATCGATCCAATCAGCCTTGCAGAGGAAAACAGCTTTTTTATTGCAATGTCTACGATAAATGGAGGACGTGCCGCGCAGAAATTAATGCAACTACTTAGGTGCCCAGGATCTACATTAATTTTTCCGGCTATTTTATCTAAGATCTCTGTATTCTTGGAGGGACCATTATACCCAATACTAATAGCACCAATGCTACAGGTCCCTGCCTTTATAGGCATAGTGTAAATATGAATTCCACCAACGCATTCCTGATCAAGCGGCTTTCCGGATTCTATCGACATCAGCGCGAATCTCTTGCAACAGCACTCCTTTTCCAAAAATTTATCACCTTGACCTCCAATTTTACCGGTCACTTTTTCGCATGACATTGTATGACGAAGATATTTGCACCAGGGAGAGCGAATCATACTTATGGTATAGCTGCCATCTTTTTCATGAATCGAACAGCAGATTTCCAGCAAATCAATATAATCACTCGCTATATCCAAGAGAAGATCCTTGCCGCACGATTTAAATATCTCTCCACTTTCATTAAGGAATTCTATAGCCGATTCTGATGCTTGGGATTGCGTTACAACTTCGGGTCCAAGTTTTTGCTTTCTGCTTTTTACCGTTTCACCACAACAGGATTGCCCATGCGACGACCATAGCAAATCTGAGAGATTATCCGAATTTGAGACTTGCAAAGAGTTATCTTCAGAACCCATTGGAAACATTCCATTCAGTTGGAGTAAGTTGTTAAATTTCCATTAACAAGCTGTATTCTTTTACTGCACAAAATGGACAGAACCAATAAAACCAATTAATCTAACGGATTACAATCAACGGTGAATAAAAGGAACGGCTTCACCGCATTAACAAGTATTACGAAGGGAAATCCTGTCAGGTTTTAATAATTCATTATTGCGACTGATTTCAATGAAGGAAATTTTCAGGCGAACTGCAAAAACAACTCATCTTCCTGACAAGTAGTTTAATATAATATCTGATTCACTGTTGTCCAAAGTTGAATTTTGTAAAAATCAGGTAGTCCCAATTGTAGATATGCAGAGAAATCATCCCTTTTGAACAGGCCTTCTATCTCCCCAGATATCAATAGCTACCGATCTGCCCACACTTTGAATTCTACGGGTAAGGCATGCTTTGCACAGCTCGGCATTCTCATCAATACATGGTTTCCCTGCATAAAGCAGATACTGTTTTCTAAACTTTTCAGGTGTTATCTGCGGCATTACCACATTTGCACCAAATTTTAATCCCTGCTCTCTGCCATCGTGTTGTATTGCCTGCAGTGCGGTTGTTGCCGCGATATTTACATCCTTCAAAACCAGCCGGGTAACAGCAATCATTTTCAGAGTATTTAAAAAATTGGTTTCCAAACGGGTTTCATCTTTATAGGTAGAAAACGGAGTCTGTTCATGAACTATGAAAGGCCCCATTCCAATCATATCAACACCAGCTTTCTTAAAGAATAGAATATCGTCTGCTAGATGCTCCAAAGACTGACCAGGTAATCCAATCATCACCCCGGTACCAACCAGATATCCTATCTCCTTAAGAATCCGGAGGCAACTTTCACGAGAATCAAAAGACTGATTAGAAGGATGGATAAAGGAGAAAAGCTCTTTGTCAGAAGCCTCAATTCTGAGAAGATATCTGTGTGCTCCTGCATCAAAAAAATCCTGATATACTTCACGGCTCTGCTCTCCAACACAAAGTGTAATTCCTAACCCTTGAGGAAGCCGCTCCGATCTGGTAGCCTTTTTAATACTTCTGACAGCATCAGTAACAAAATCGGTGAATTTTTTGTCCTGACGCTCTCCCGATTGAAGCACTATGGAGCCATATCCCTGTTTAGCACACCATAGTGCACACTCAACAATCTCCTCTTTTGAAATCAAATATCGTTCGACCTGACTGTTGCTCTTCCGGATTCCGCAATAATAACAATCGGATGAGCAGATATTGGAAAATTCAACCAGGCCCCTGAAATAAACATTGGGTCCACGATATCTATAGAGAACTCTTTCAGCTTCACTACGCAGTTCTTCAATTAATTCAGGCTCTTCTATAGACAGTAAACTTATAATATCTTCTCGTGAAAATTCCTCTTTCTGAAGAATTGACGAAATAATGCTCATGCCGAATTGTCCCCCAAATCCAATAATTTTCTCTCCAGCTCCCTTTGCTTACCGACATCCAGATCATACCACCCATATACAACTGCACCAGTATTCTGATTCAGTTGAATTCTTCTGGATGGAACGACTGCGATCTCTTTATTTGAAAAATCTCCTGAGAATCCCCATCTGCGCCCCTTTATTGCAGCAATCAGAATGGTTACACCGTAAGTTTTTTCGAGTAAACTTATTCCTTGATTCATGATCATTCCTGCTCGTTTAGAAATAGATATCCCGCTCACCCCTGGCTGTCCGTTGATAATGCTCAATAAATGTAGGATAGACATCAGGCATTTTGGTTTTTATCTGTTCAATTTCACGCAGGATAATAGTTTCTCCAATCTGCTTTGTTTCAGGACTCGCAAAATCATCAAGCCATTCTCTATAGGTAATAACAGCGTTTAATTTGCAGAACTTACCTTCTGCACCGCTTCTGAGCAGATCCATTATACATTGACCGGTTCTGCCACAACGATATCCGGCAGTACAGAAAGAAGTTATATACCCCATACCTGCCAGTTCCCGTACCACTTCATCCAGACTTCTGATATCACCTAAAATGAACTGTTGTCGACTAGCAAGCTGTTCCTTAGTTGATAAATCGTTATATGCGCCCAGACCAACATTGCTGGATGCATCAGTCTGAGTAATTCCCAGGGGAATCATTTCCCTGCGAATCCTGGCATTTTCCCTGGCAGTCAATATCATTCCGGTATAAGGAACTGCTAGCCTGAGAACGACAATCGCTTTACGGAAATCAGCATCGCTTACCTTGTACTTCAGATGGGAGACAAAGGGAGTGTTTTCTGCCGGTTCGATTCTGGGAAAAGAAATCGTATGAGGACCGATCCCAAACTTGCTTTCCAGCTCGATTGCATGTGCAAGTAATCCCATTACCTCAAACTTCCAATCATAAAGACCCAGCAACGCTCCGATTCCCACATCATCGATACCTGCTTCCAGAGCACGATGCATAGCATACAACCGCCACCTGAAGTTTCCTTTGAGGGTATTTGCAGGATGTACTGCTTTGTAGGTTTGTTTATGATAAGTTTCCTGGAAAATCTGATAAGTACCTATCCCGACTTCATTAAGTGACCTGAAATCCTCAATAGACAAAGGGGCTCCATTTACATTTACCCTGCGTATTGCACCATAAGCCCCACTGGACAAGGGAACTTTGACATCATAGATGGTCCGCAGAGTATCCATCATATATTGAGTATCAGATTCAGGATGTTCTCCATAAACCACGATCAGGCGCTTATGACCGATTGTACCAGCCAGCACTTCCACTTCCTTGCGAACCTCATCCATGGAGAGAACTCCCCTGCGAATAGCCTTATTGGTTTCTCTTAATCCGCAATAAAGGCAATTATTAACACAGGTAGTTGATAGATACAGTGGTGCAAATGTGACTATCCGGTTATCATAAACTTTCTTTTTGATAGCACCAGCAGCCTCTTCCATCTCCTGCCATAACTGTGGATCGGTGACATTGAGCAGGGTGGCGGTCTCCTGTAGAGTCAAAGTATTTATTTCCATCGATTTGGCAATTATCTCACGCACCTTTGAGGGATCTGCCGCTAAATTGCTTTTCAGATCATTTTCGATACTTTCATCATTTAGAAACTCAGTCCCGTCATTATTGAGATACCGGGTTATCTGGTCTTCTTTGATCTTGTTTTTCTTCCATTCCTGAATATCTACTGTCATATTAACACTCCTGTCTGTTATCTGTTTCTATGTCCGGTTTTTTCAGAATTAAAGGTTTCCAGAGCTGCAGGAAAAGGGGATAGTACCCTTTGCAGAACTCCCTGTAAAAACGAAATAGCTACTCCGTAATTGGTTATGGCGACACCTGCCTGTATTGCTTTTTGAATCCTTACCAGCATTTCCCTGCGGGTAAGCATACATGCTCCACAGTGTATTATCAGTTTATATTGAGAAAGATTCTCCGGATAATCTCTTCCACTGCACACATCAATCTGAAGCTCCTCACCACAATACTGTCTTAACCAGCGCGGAATCTTTACCCTTCCGATATCATCCTCTGCCGCATGATGTGTACAGGCTTCGGCAATCAACACTTTATCACCTGTGGAAAGCGAATCGATTGCCAATGCACCTTTGACCTCTTCACACAAATCCCCTTTGAATCGTGCAAACAAAATGGAAAATGTAGTACACGGTATCTCTATAGGTGTGTCTGCAACCATTTTCAAGACTACCTGAGAATCACACACCACAAGCCCGGGTGGATTCTTAAGAGATTGAAGAACAGAGCCATACTCCCTTTCTTTAACCACCAGCGTAGCAGCATCATTGTCCAGTGCATCCCTGATCGCCTGCACCTGAGGTAAAATCAATCTTCCCTTAGGCGCCTGAAGATCAATTGGGACAACCAATACTGCAATATCTCCAGGAGAAAGCAGATCGCCTACCAGCGAGGGTTGTCTCAATACCTCCTCAGGAACCGCCTCTATCAGTTTCTGTTTAAAATCCATGACATAGGATTGTCTGTTTGGCAAATCGACACTCGAGCAGATTATATATTTGTCGGTTTTCTCTTTGACTTTCTCCAGGAACTCCCCTGTAACAGCCATCTTGTCTGCTTTGTTAACTATCACAATCAGGGGAATTTTATGCACAGATGCCTCGGATGCGATTTTGTCCTCAAATTCGCTCCAGATCCCAGCCTCAGTAATAAGTACGCAAACTTCTGCTCTCTCAAGAGCTATATTGGTTTTGCGGATCCTGGCCTCAGAAAGTTCTGATTTGTCATCGATACCCGCAGTGTCTAAAAACATCACTGGACCCAGGGGCAACAGTTCCATGGCTTTTTCCACCACATCTGTGGTTGTTCCCGGTATCGAGGAAGTCACTGCCACATCCTGAGCTGCAATCATATTCAGGAAACTTGACTTGCCCACATTTGTGCGGCCGAAAAGGCCAATCTGTAATCGCATCGATTTAGGAGTTGTCTGCATCCTGTTCCTTTATTTCTCTTTCTATCGATTCTTTGTATCCCAAAGACATCAGTGCTGCTGGCGATAATACTTTGTTCACCAGTTGCGCACCTAACCTGTCCTCCAGAAAAGTCCTGAAATCCTTTTGGCCGTTTCTGCTAAATTCAAAAACCAGCTCTTCTGCTTTCTGATAACCTGTATATGGTAAGAAAGCAGTAATAAGAGTAGTGCTTTCAAATGCATGATTATTGCACGCCTGAGAATTAGCTTCAGTTACCCCCACCATCATTGCCAGAGATTTGCTTGCATTGATAAGCAAATTCAGTGATTGAAGTAAAGCCATAGCAACAAGAGGCAGAAACTCGTTTATTTGAAAAGTACCACGACTGGCACAATTGGCAATCGTCGTATGGTTGGATTCTACTTGTATTCCTGCTGATATGACAGCTTCCAGGATAACAGGGTTTACTTTACCTGGCATAACCGATGACCCGGCCTGAAAAGGCGGTATCGAAATTTCCTTTAAAAAATGGAGTAATCTTAGATCGTTACACACTTTTATTAAAGTAGAACTGTACGCAGAAAGTATCCCGGAGACTTCGACAAATACATCTGCATTAGCAGTCTGATCCATCACGTTTTCTCCTCTGGTGATTCCATATCCGCTGACCTGCCGCAGCTTTTCATTGACCAGGAATATGTATTTTCTGGGAGCAGTCAAACCGGTGCCTACCGCTGTTCCACCAATATTTACCACCCGAAGACGTTCTTCACATTTAAAGGTACGCCAGCGGTCTCGTGCTACTGCATCTGCAAAAGATGAAAACTGTGAGCCAAGCGTAATTGGCACTGCCTCCTGAAGCTCCGTACGGCCCACCATCAATATTGAAGCCCATTGTTTTTCTTTACGCTGGAACTCTCCCTGAAGCGAAGCGATGGCATCACTTAACAGCCTCACTCCTTCAATAGCTGCGATCTTGAGTGCTGTCGGGTAGACATCGTTAGTAGACTGATGAAGGTTAACCTGTTCCAGAGGATGACAGCGAGAATAATCTCCTTTTTCAAAACCCATCAGTTCCAAAGCCCGGTTTGCTATCACTTCATTGATATTCATATTAGTGGAGGTACCGGCTCCGCCCTGGAGAGCATCCACAGGAAACTGATCTGCAAATTTGCCTGAAATAATCTCATCACAGGCGATACTTATCGCATCGGCCACAGCCTGGTCCAGATATCCCAGTTCCCTGTTAGTCTCGCAACAGGCTTTTTTCACCTTTGCCAGAGCCCTTACCAACTGCATCGAAACCGGTTGACCGGTAAACTTAAAATTGGCCATCGCCCTGAAAGTATGAATCCCCCAGTATGCATCCTTGGGTATTCTGGCTTCACCCAGTAAATCCGATTCGATCCGCAAATCCATTTCTTTCATTTTCCCTTGCTCAAGGCAGATTTGACAGTCACTCCCTTAATCATTCCCAGTCGTCCGGTTAATACTCCCAGCTCATCTGTGGTCATATCAACCACCAGTGTAATGACACAGCAGTTTTTTTTCTGATAAGGAATACCGGTTCTGGCAATGATGGAATCACCAAATTCAGATAATGTCTTGTTTACTATTTCTGCGCTTGCTTTGCGGTTTTCCAGAATAATACCTATAAAGCCCAGTCTTTTTTCCATATAACTCCTTCAGGAAAACTCAAAGTCCTTCCTAAATCTAAAAATCTTAAACCTGAAATCTTAAATCTAAAATCTCTTGCCCCGGAGGTAACAAGTTTATGCATTGAGAAATCATCTCTGGGGTAAAATAAAAAAGCCACTTCCAGGCAAAATCTGCCTGAAAATGGCCTTATTATTATCCACATTAAAATTTTTCATACCTCTCCCTTGAGTTCAGAGCATCTGATACCCCTTGCCGCAGGATAGCCGTTCGAACCAAGTCCGGTTCTGCTTTTTATCAGTTTGTCATAAATATACATCAAAGTATGATATTTAAAAAGCCTGGATGATTGCCCAAATAAAAACCCCAACAGAGGACTTTAAAATCCCTATGCCACGATTTTCTTTCACTTTCTCCAGCCATTGAAGCTGCGAGATGAAGACATTGATAGAAACAGGCGAATTACGCAATATATCGGTCATCTTAGGATTTCAGAACAGCGAATTACCGCAATATATCGGTCATCTTAAGATTTCAGAACAACGAATTACCGCAATATAACGGTCACTCTGAGACTTCAGAAAAGTGAATTTGCGCAATATAACGGTCACCCTAAGATTTCCGAAAAGCGAATTTCAGCGTATATCGGTCAACCCAAGATTTCCAAACAACGAATTTACGCGTATATCGGTCAACCCAGGATTTCAAAACAGCGAATTTACGCGTATAACGGTCACCCTAAGTGTTTAGAATAGCAATGTTAAGCGTTATATTGGTCACCTGAAATGTTTAAAACAGCAAAGTCGCGCGTGAAAACGCACTTCTAAAGTATGTGGTTGACCGAATTACGCATGAAAACGCACTTCTAAAGTGTGTGGTTGACCGAATTACGCATGAAAACGCACTTCTAAAGTGTGTGGTTGACCGAATTACGCGTGAAAACGCACTTCTAAAGTGTGTGGTTGACCGAATTACGCGTGAAAACGCACTTCTAAAGTGTGTGGTTGACCGCAATACGCGTGAGAACGCACTTCTAAAGTGTGTGGTTGACCGCAATACGCGTGAGAACGCACTTCTAAAGTGTGTGGTTGACCGAATTACGCGTGAAATTGTACCCCTAAAGTGTTTTGTTGACCGCAAAAAGGGAGGTAGTGGAATAAGGTGTGTTGAAATCCAATCGCACAGGGCGTTGTCCTGTGCTAAAATAGAGCGCCCCTTCAGGACTGGATCGGATGACCTCCTCTGGAAGGATTTGAGACACAAATAAAAAAGCCGCTTTTCAGGAACAATTACCTGAAAAGCGGCTAAAGAAACATTCCTAAATCTGCAGTGCTGAATATCAGCAATTGCAGATTTTATTTCTGGTACTCCGGACGCTCAATGTAGGTTGTGTGGAGCAAGTGATGTGCTTTCTCACTGTGCGGCTCTCCGAGAAATTCATCATAGAGTTTCTTAACAAATGGATTCTCATGAGAATATCGCAGTGTACAGGCTTCGTCTTCACCATAGAGACCCTGAGAACGAGCCATTCTGATCTCATCGGTTACTCCATAGGGTTGACCACCACCACCGATACAACCACCAGGACAGGCCATAACTTCAATGAAATGATAAGGAAGTTCTTTGCCCTCCTGTTTTGCCTCTCTTACTTTATTGAGTACGAATTCCACATTTTTAAGCCCATGAGCTACAGCAACCTTCACAGTGATATCACCCACCATGACAGTTCCTTCTTTCACTCCGTCGAGTCCGCGAACATTCTCGAACTCCACGTTTTTAAGTTTTCCACCTGTTACATAGTCATAAGCCGTGCGAAGTGCAGCCTCCATCACTCCACCAGTAACACCGAAGATGGTAGCAGCACCGCTGTACTCACCCAGAATGTGATCCGGTTCTTCTTCGGGAAGATTGACAAAATCAATACCGGCCTGCTTGATCATACGAGCCAGCTCACGGGTAGTGATCGAGATATCAATATCCTGATGTCCCGATGCATACATTTCTTTGGAGCGAATGATCTCATACTTTTTAGCAGTGCAGGGCATAATTGAAACCATACACATCTTGCCAGCATCGAGTCTGCGTTTTTGTGCATAGTAGGTTTTAGTAAGTGCTCCAACCATTGCCTGCGGAGATTTACAGGTAGAAAAGTTGTCTTTAAAGTCACTGTGGTATTTTTCCATAAAATCTACCCATGCCGGGCAGCAACTGGTAATCAGGGGAAGCATCTCAGGTGCCTGGGTAAACCGGTTCACAAACTCTGTGGCTTCCTCGACGATCGTAAGGTCTGCACCGAAATTGGTATCAAAAACCGCCTTAAAACCCATTCTTCTGAGAGCTGCATAGATTTTACCGGTGAGATTTGTTCCTGGAGCATAACCGAATGCTTCACCTAAAGCAACCCTTACAGCAGGTGCAATCTGAACTGCACAGTAGGTATCAGGATCCTGCAAGGCCTGCCATACCTTCTGAGTCTCATCATTTTCAAAAATTGCACCTGTTGGACAATGAGCAGAACACTGCCCACAACGCACACAGGGAGATTCAGAGAGCGTAATATCACCTGCAGGAGAGATTCTGGTTTCAAAGCCCCGATCCAGAAATGAAAGAGCCCATACATTTTGATTCTGCTGACAGACTGTAACACATCTGCCGCAAGAAACGCATTTGCGGGGTTCCAGGACAATAGTGCCGGTAGAGCGGTCAGCCGCAAGATCGGGCACCACTTCAGGGAAAGATTCCCGTGTAATTCCAAAATCTGAAGCCAGAGCCTGAAGCTCACAGGTACCGTTTCTGCCGCAGGTCAAACACTCATTTGGATGTTTGGAAAGGATCAACTCGATTACCGTGCGCCTGACATCGACTATCTCCGGATCATGGGTGGTAATTTCCATGTTTTCTTCAATAGGAGTACAGCAGGCCCGCAGCATTTTATTGGACCCTTTGACCTTTACTATACAAATACCGCAGGAAGCGGTGGGAGGCAGATCCGGATGCTTACAAAGTGTAGGTATTTTAACCTGTACTTTTTCGGCAGCCTCCAGAATGGTCGTACCTTCGGAGACACTTACAGAAATTCCGTTTATTTTTGCCTTTATCATAATGTTTATACCCTCGCTATCGCTTCAAATTTGCATACATCAAAACATCTTCCGCATTTGATGCACTTGGCCTGATCTATGGTATAACCAATTTGCCGATCACCAGTTATCGCGGAGACAGGACAGTTTTTCATACACAGGCTGCATTTTTTACACTTCTCAGCAATCACCTCATATTGTGCTAATTTGGTGCATTTACCGGCCCGGCATTTCTTTTCATTCACATGCTGCAGATATTCTTCTTCGAAATATCTTAATGTAGACAAAACCGGATTAGGAGCGGTCTGCCCTAAAGCACAAAGAGAAGCCTTCTGCATTCCCTGAGCAATGCGGCGCAAACTGGAGATATCATCCATCTCTGCTATTCCATCGGTTATTTTTTCCAGAATTGAAAGCATCTGATAACCACCGATTCGGCAGGGAGCGCATTTTCCACAGGATTCATCGACACAGAATTTCAGGTAGAATTTGGAGATATCGACCAGACAGTCGTCCTCATCCATTACAATCATTCCACCTGAACCCATAATCGAACCCAGTTCCATAAGATGCTCATAGCTTACCGGAGTATCCATATACTTCTCAGGAATAACGCCTCCGGAAGGCCCTCCGGTCTGAACAGCAACCAGTTTTTTACCTCCTGCAATCCCGCCACTGATACCAAATACAATCTCCCTTATCGGGGTACCCATAGCGATCTCTACAAGTCCTGAATTAGCCACCTTACCGGTAACCGCAAAAACCTTGGTTCCTTTGGATTTTTCGGTTCCAATGGATGAAAACCATTCAGAACCTCTCTGAAAGATTGCCGCTATATTAGCCAGAGTTTCGACATTGTTAATAATGGTAGGTTTATCCCAAAGTCCACGATCCGATGGGAAAGGAGGACGGGGACGTGGAGTACCGCGTTTGCCTTCAATGGATGCTAGCAGAGCGGTCTCTTCACCACAAACAAAAGCACCTGCACCCAGTCGGATTTCCAGATCAAAATTAAAAGATGAACCGAGGATGGAGTTGCCAAGAAGGCCTCTTTGGTAAGCCTGCTTCAAGGCTTTCTCCACTCTTTCAATAGCCAGCGGATATTCGGCGCGGATATAGAGAAAACCTTTACTTGCCCCTATAGCATAGCCGGCAATGATCATTCCTTCAATAACAGAATGCGGGTCCCCTTCCAGAACACTTCGATCCATGTAAGCCCCCGGATCCCCTTCATCGGCATTACAGACCACATATTTTTCGGTTCCAAAAGAGTTTCTTGCCAGATTCCATTTTAACCAGGTAGGAAATCCTGCTCCCCCTCTTCCCCTGAGGCCGCTTTTTTTCAACTCATCGATGACCTGCTCGGGTTTAAAGTCAAGCAGGCACTTTGCAAGCGAAACATAACCGCTATGACCGATGTAATCATCGATGCTTTCGGGATCAACGATACCGCAGTTACGCAGGACGATTCTGGTTTGTATATACTCATTACGGTACAGAAGATCCTCAATGGGAGTTCCCTGTTTTACAGTTACATTGAGAATCTGTTCGATTTGATCCGGCTGAACATTTGCATAAACAATGTCCAGCGGAATAATCTTTACCACCACACCTCTATTGTAAACACCCAGATCTGCAGCCCGCACCACCTGAACATCATTTTCTATCCCCAGATCCCGTGCGGCTTTAATGAATTGGGACTGGTAATCTCTGGTAACATCACTGCTCAGTCCGGTGTCTTTAATCAGAATAACAGTTTTACTCATAATGTACTTACCTCCTGACCGGCAGATCAAAAATATGGTCGTTAACCAGGCGTTTCCCGCAGACATGCTCTTCCATGATGCGCAAAGCAGTCTCAGAATTAACCATTCCATAGGTAACCACAGGAAGCCCCTCCACATATACCTCTATCAATGGTTCAGCGTAACACATCCCCACACAACCGGTCCTTTTAAGCTCAATCTGCACATCCCTGCGTTTGATCTCTTTGGCAAGCGTATCAAAAACATCCTGAGCCCCAGCAGCAATACCACAAGTACTCATGCCTACCTTAATATAGGGCTGTACTGGGGGATTTGCCGATGCAGCCGCCTGCAGATCTTCTTTAGTCATTTTTCTCATAGTTTCTCATCCCTCTTTCTTGTATTTAGAAAGAATTGTTGCTACCTCTTCTCTTTTTACTTTTCCATGGATTTCCCCATTGACCATCATCACAGGAGCTAATCCGCAACAACCCAGACATCTCACCACATCCAGATGAAAAAGGCCATCAGAGGTGGTCTGGCCCTCTTTAACATTAAGCATCGATTTAACCTCTTCTACCAGCTCCGGTGCCCCTTTGAGATAGCAGGCAGTACCCAAACAGATAGAGATGTTATACTTTCCAGGCGGATCGAGTTTAAAGTAGTTATAGAAAGTAATCACCTCATAGATCCTGGCCATAGGGATATCCAGGAGTTTGGAGAGTTTCAGGGAGACATCACGAGGTACATAGCCATACTGATTCTGGATTTCATGGAGAATCATTATAAGGCTACCCTTTTTTTCACGCCACTTTTCGGCTAAAGCGGCAATATCTTGAGTGGCCGAACCATTCTGCACCATAAAAAAACGCCCCTTCTATGGAGGAAGTCTGTTATTGTGAAAGCAGTCACTTTAGTTGTGACATTTTCACCCTTAAGAATATCAAATATACACCCTTTACCTATAGCTGGCAATAATATCTTGTGATTAAATTAACATCAAGCGTCAAGTTATTGTGAAAGTTGAATCTTTAATTCACCCTTTTTGCATAATGTTGCTTAAATTTAGCTTAGAAAATTACCTTTTTAAGTTAAAAGGGTCACTTTATGTGAACTGCGACACATTAATGTTGCCCCGCAACTCTCCATCCCTTATTTTTAACGGCAAGCAACAGAAGTCTATATTGTGAACAGGAGTAACTTTATGGTGACCAATAAAAATTCAATTCTCCGTCTTTCCCGTTACAAAAATGCCCTATACCGATTTAAAACTATAGGTTTTTTCAAAATCTTTTCTGATTACCTGGCCGATGCTGTCGGAGTCACCAGTGCCCAGGTGCGCAAAGACTTCTCTCTGTTTGGCATTTCTGGAAACAAACGGGGCGGATACCAGATCGATGCCTTAATCGAGAAACTCAATGACATTCTGGGTAAAAATGAGTTACAGAAAGTGATCTTAGCCGGGGCGGGTAATCTGGGAAGCGCTCTTATAAAGTATAAAAGTTTTGAGAAAGAGGGAATCAAAATCGTAGCCGCCTTCGATATAGATCCCGCAAAGCATAACCCTAAACTCCTGGTACCGGTTCTTCCTCTTGAAGAGCTGGAGAGCTTTGTAAAAAGTCATAATACCAAAATCGGAATCATCTGTGTTCCCGACATTGCAGCTCAACATACTCTGGATATAATGATAAGGGCAGGAATAAATGGTGTTTTAAACTTCGCCCCCATACAGCTTAAAACCGCAGAAAACTGCATCGTAAGCAATGTTAATCTGGAAACTGAGCTGGAAAACCTGATCTATTTTGTAAATGCTTTACAGAAAGCTCCAAATGTACGCCTCACCGACAACTGAAAACTCACCATCGTTTATGTTTGAAAAACAGCAGAGAAGCAGTCAATGCCAGAGCCGATAAGAGCATGACCAGCATAAAAGCAGCCGGATTTTCCTGCAGTGGAATTTTAACGTTCATAGAAAAAACGCTGACCACAAAAGTAGGAACCATGATAGCAATGGTCAGGATATTCAGGGTTTTCATAAGGCTGTTAAGATTATTGCTGACTATGGAAGCACGGGCCCCAGTAAGGCTGGAGATAATATTTGAATAGATCTCGGTCTGTTTGAGACACTGATTATTCTCGATCCAGATATCATCCAGAAATTCCTGATTGGATACACTGAAGCCTATTCTGGCAATATTGTTTTTCAGTTTTTCAATCAACACAGCATTTGAGTGAATGGCATTGAGATAATAAACCAGGCTTTTCTCCAGAGAAAACATATGAAGCAGGAATTTGTTTTCCACTGAGGTATTTACCTTCTGTTCCAGTTCATCGGAGATCATGTTTATCACCCGCAGATGCTGCAGGAAATGGGATATGGAGCGGTAGATTATCCTTAACATCACATCCAGCAATGTTTTTACTTCATAACTGCTTCTGCCATCGAAAAGCGGCACATCTTCACTTATAAGGATTATCATCCTTTCCTTGAATACGAAGATTCCCATCGAGGAGACTTTGAAAAGGAACTGTTTGTCTGATGAAAAATTTCGGGGACGTTTAAAAATCACTGCAAAGTGATTTTGTTCAAACTCCAGTCTCGAAAGTTCATCAGGATCAAATGCAGAATTGACGGTGTGCTCATCCAGTTGAAAATTCTCGGTCAGAAAATCGATCTCATCTTTATCCGGACTGATAAAGACCAGAATCCTGGAATCCTCGTTTTCTGTAGGGACAATCGCTCCGTTTTCAACCTCAAACTTTTTTAACATAAAGAAACCTTGAATTGGCAAAAATTTACACAATGCAGCAAAAAACGTAAGCGAATTTTCCTGCTACCAGTTTACTGGGGACCAGAATCGGCAACCGCCAGGATTCAAGATCACGGAGATGGAGTTCTTTTGTTTTGAGGTCTGTAAAGCATGGACAGCCTTGAACTCTACTCCGCTTTCTTTTTGGCAGTTTTCTTTTTGGCAGGTGTTGCTCCTGAAGCCCGGGAACGTTTTGGTTTAGAAACTTCGGTGGCAACAGTTTCTTCCTTTTTAGCCGCTTTCTGAGCTTTCTTTACTTTCTCTGCCGGTTCTTTCTCTTTTAAACGCCTTTGTTCTTCTTCTTTAATCTCGTTTTCAGCCTGGGTCCAGTCCTGAATATGATAACCATGCTGACCACCGCGTGCCAGAAACAGTTCATATGCACGTTTTGCAATTCTTTCCTGGAGTGACTCCATACACTGCCTCCTTGTTGGTGTTATCCATTGAGATTGTTTAACCTAAATCGTACGATTCACGCCAAACACATCGTCCCAATCAGATTTAAATATGTGTTCTGGTGAAATCGGTATCATAGAAGATACCCAAATTATTCTAATTAGCTTATTTTTTTAAGAGTTAATTATATATTATTGAACCTGTTATTATCAATGCACATCTTTTTTTTCAATAATCAGGCCACATTCATTACAACTGCATCGCTATTTATTATGAAATCGTGCTATTATAAAATTATTTTCCTTTCAACAACACTTTTCACTTTTTTGCAGAAATTACTATGAATCAATTGCTATGAACCAAAAAGAAAAAACAATTCAGTTTCTTTCGGGAGATGAAGCATTGGGGAGAGGTGCTTATGAAGCTGGTCTCGGTGTGGCTTGCGCATATCCTGGTACTCCCTCTACCGAAATACTGGAGTATCTCTCCAAATACAGTGAAGTCGACTCTCAGTGGTCGGTAAATGAGAAGGTGGCTTTCGAAGTAGCTTTAGGAGCAGCCATCGGAGGCGTTCGCAGCCTGTATGCCTCAAAACATGTAGGGCTAAACGTGGCCATGGACCCACTAATGACAGCTTCATATACCGGAATAAACGCCGGTTTCGTAATAGTCGTATGTGATGATCCGGGATTACATTCCTCGCAAAATGAGCAGGATACCCGCTGGGTCAGCATTTATGGCAAACTGCCGATGATCGAACCATCCAGTCCTTCGGAGGCATACCGGTTCATCAAAGAGGCTTTCCAGATCAGCGAACAGTTTGATACACCGGTTCTGTTTCGCATGACAACCAGGGTCGCACACTCCAAGGAAGGAGTGCAAATCGCAGTCCGTACCGAGAATGAAAAAAAGGCACTTCCTATGGATATCTCCAAATACGTGATGGTTCCCGGGAATGCTTTCAAACGTCATATTCTGGTAGAGAAGCGTATGGAGAACTTAAGTAAATACGCTGAGACTACCACTCTCAACAGTCTTGAAACCGGTAATTCCGGTATAGGATTTCTGACATCAGGAGTTTCTTATCATTACATAAAAGAGATGTTTCCGGATGCTTCGGTTTTGAAACTTGGATTCACCTATCCATTCTGTGACTCTAAGATCAGGGAATTCTCCCGAGACCTCAAAGAACTTTACATAGTCGAAGAGCTCGATCCTTTTATTGAAGAACATGTCAAGACTCTTGGAATACCTTTTAAAACAAAAGAGAACAGTTACAGAATCGGTGAACTGCAGCCTCAGGATATTCCCCGCATAGTTGAAGGGTTGCCACGCACAGAGGTGAAGTCAACTGCACGGAAACCGGTCCTTTGTCGCGGGTGTCCACACAGATTTGTATTCACCATCTTAAAAAGACTCAAAGTTACTGTTGCCGGAGACATCGGGTGTTACACTCTGGGAGCAACTCCTCCGTTATCCGCACTTCACACCTGCATCTGTATGGGTGCTGGAATTACGGTACATGAAGGATTGCGGCGTGCACATCCGGATCAAAAGATCATAGGTGTTATTGGTGATTCCACTTTTATCCACTCCGGAATAACAGGACTGATCAATGCAGTTTATAATAACATGAAGGGACTTATTATTATTCTGGATAATTCCACTACAGCCATGACAGGTGGTCAGAATCATCCCGGCACCGGTCAGACTATTACCGGGCAGAAAGCTCCCAGGCTGCTATTGGAAGAGATCTGTAAAAGCTGCGGCGTAACAAACGTAGATGTTCTAACGCCTTTCAAATTCAAAGAACTGGAATCACTGATACGGCAGAGATTAGCAGAAGATGCGCTTTCAGTAATAATCGCCAGAGAACCATGCCGACTGATAGAGCGAAGAAGATCTCCTGCGCCCGAATATGTCCAGTCCAAATGTAAAAAATGCGGTCTCTGTCTCAGTATAGATTGTCCCGGTGTTGTCAAAACCGAAGATGGTTATATTACCATTGACCAGGAGACATGTGCCGGCTGTAATCTTTGTGTAGAAATCTGTTCACCAAAAGCTTTGAGGCAACATGGGTAATTCAAACGTTTACAACATACTTTTCTGTGGAACCGGCGGTCAGGGTGTCCTGAAGGCATCGGAAGTTTGCGGCGTGGCTGCAGTTAACGCCGGGTTTAAGGTAAAAAAATCGGAAGTACACGGAATGGCCCAGAGGGGAGGTTCCGTAGAATCCCATCTTCGTATAGGTAAAGAGGTTTACTCTCCACTTATTATCCCCGGTCAGGCAGATTTTCTGGTATCATTTCACGAGGATGAATCTAAGCGAATGAATCATTTTCTCAGTCCGCAGGGAGTTGATTTCACTCCTTTTCTGGAAAAGGTAAACCAGTTACCTGATCATCGCCTGGTAAACACTTTTTTCCTTGGAATCCTGGCATCCAGACTTCCTATCCCGGAAAAGCACTGGCATGAAGCCATAAAATGTGTCATAGGAAAAAAGATCGATGAAAATATAGCGATATTCAGGATGGGTTTTGCCATTTGAATGTGATATTAATCTGAATTATTACAAACGAAACGTTTTCTTTTTCTAAGGCTTACTGATGGATATTACATACTGGAATGCTCATGAGGAGACTCTGGATAAAGACGCTCTGAGAGAACTGCAATTAATCCGGCTACGGCAGACTGTCGGGCAGGCACTTAAGACCGACTTTTACAAACGTCGTCTGAATAAAGTTGGAATAAGTTCCGGCGATGACATAAAAACTCTTGACGATATCCGCAGAATTCCCTTTACCACCAAGGATGACCTGCGGGAAGCATATCCTTTTGCCATGCTGGCAATCGATCTGCACGATGTCATTCGTTTGCACACCTCAAGCGGTACAACAGGCACCCCCACTGTAATTTATCATTCCAGAAGCGATATAGACAACTGGACAGATCTGATGGCCCGCTGTATCATTTCTACCGGAGTCAATCGGGGTGATGTTTTTCAGAACATGACCACCTACGGTCTTTTCACTGGAGGTTTGGGGTTCCATTACGGGGCTGAGCGTATCGGAATACTGGTTATTCCAGCCAGTTCAGGAAAAACCAACCGTCAAATTATGCTCATGCGTGATTTCGGAACAACTGTGGTACATGCCACCCCCAGTTACCTGCTGCACATCTCTTCACATATCAACTCTGGTGATATAAAGCGTTCAGACCTTAAGCTGCAAAGAGCATTCCTTGGTGCAGAACCTCATTCTGAAGAAACCAGGAAAAAGATTGAAGAACTGCTGGGTATCGATGCCTATAACTCCTATGGTCTCTCGGAGATGAATGGACCTGGAGTAGCTTTTGAATGTGTTTACAAAAACGGAATGCATGTCTGGGAAGATGCCTTTTTTATGGAAATGATCGATCCGGTTTCTCAGGAAGTAATTCCAGATGAAAATGAAGGTGAGATTGTTTTTACCACCCTTAACCGCACAGCCACACCTCTGTTGCGGTATCGTACCCGCGATCTAACATCTGTTATGGGCGGAGAATGTCCATGTGGTCGTAAACACAGAAGAATTGCCAGAATAAAGGGGCGTAGCGATGACATGCTGATCATTAACGGTGTAAACATCTTCCCCTCGCAAATCGAAGATGTGATAATGAAAATCCCCGAAGTAGGAACCAATTACCAGATAGTAGTAGATAAGCATGGTGCCCTGGACAAATTAACGGTTAAAACCGAGCTTTACTCAAAAATCTTTAATGGTGACTTTTCATTGCTATCAAATATCAAGATAAAGCTCCAAACGATGCTCAGGGACACAATTCTGGTAAATCCCTCCATCGAACTGCATGAACCTGGGGGATTGCCAGTTTCTGAAGGCAAAGCAAAACGAGTTTTTGACAATAGACCCAAAATGTAAATTGCTTCCGAAAGGATCAATACCATGACCGAGCAGATCAACATTTTCGTAGACAACAAGCCGGGGCGACTGAGCAGAATTACACAGATTCTGAGCGAGAATGATATTAACATCAGGGCCATTGTGATAAATGACAGGGAGCAGTTTGGTATCATCAAGGTACTTGCAGACAATCCAAAGAAAGCACACCATGCGCTTAGTACCAGTGGTTTCGCCTGCGCTCTCAAGCAAGTATTGGCTGTAGTGGTAGACGATAAACCCGGTGGGCTACACTCCCTTACTCAGCACCTTTCCGATTGCGGAATCAATATCATCGATTCCTACGGATTTGTGATTGATTCGAGAAAAGAGGCGGTCTTGTGCATCGAGGTCAAGGAATATGAGAAAACAAGAAAAAACCTGGAAGACAAGGGCTACAGGATACTGGCAAGTAGCGAGCTTTATGAGTTATAGTTTTGGGCCCGAACTGATGGTTGCCTCCTGCACCTAAATCACTGGCCTGCTAAATCTTCTGTTTTTCCTAAATACCCCGCCCCCTAATCCCCCATGGGGGATTTAGGGAGCTGACTGCCGTAACAAATATCAGTACAATACTCCTCATTTCATCCAAATTTATCCATACTTGCCCTCGTAGTCTTAATTAGAAGACCTTTAAAACAATTCAGGTAATACTCTTTTGGCCCCATTACAGCAACAGGACCAAGAAAATGTAAAAGATCATGGATGGCTTTAAAATCATGATAATTGATGATGACCCGGTTATTAGAGAACTTCTCTACTTTAACCTGACTGCAAGAGGATATGAGGTCATCTCTTGTGCCACCGGCCAAAAAGCACTGGAAATGTTCACACTTGAAAAGCCGGATCTGATATTGCTGGATGTCATGATGCCAGAGATGGATGGCTGGGAAGTACTGAAGATTTTGCGGGATCATTATGACTCCAATGATGTTAAAATCCTGATGCTAACAGCAAAAAGTACCGAGCGGGACAAATTGATTGGGAAATCGATTCTGAAAGCAGACGAATATGTCACCAAACCTTTTGATCTTGAGTCGTTATTGAAATTGATCGCAGAATCGTTACAACAGGAATAAACCTGAAAAATCTGAGGTTTTTATGAACAGGTTGAGCACACATTAAAAAGGCAGACTTTATGCTTTAACATATTGGATATGTCAGGGAGATAACAGGATGCCTCACAAAAACACTTTAACCAAACGTATAGAAGTAACTGGGGATTCGCTTTCTCCCGGAATAGCCATTGGTAACACCTACCGTTTCAAACAAATCGATCTTGAGTCATTGCGTAAAAACAGCTTCCCTATTGAAAATATCACCATCGAACTGGAACGCCTGGATCATTCCATAAAAAAAAGCAAAGATCAATTGCTAAGCTTACAGAAAACCGCTCTGGAGAACCAGAAAAAAGATGTTGCAGATATTTTTGCTGCTCATGTTCAGCTTCTGCAGGACCAGACCTTTATTCAAAGCATCAAGGATGCCGTCAAACTGGAGTTGCTTAATGTAGAACATATTCTTTCGGTAAAAATTGGAGATCTCGAACAGAGTTTCAGTACTATCAGCAACGAAACCGTTAGAACCCGTTTGTTTGATATCCAGGATGTCTATCAGCGCCTTCTTAGAAATCTTCTGGAAATCGAACATGTCAGAGTCACTCCTCTTCTCAGATCAAAGAGTAATCCAATTCTAATAGCAGAACATCTGCTGCCATCCGACATAGCACTCCTGGAATTCCGTAAAATAGCAGGTGTAATAATTGAGGAATCCAGTGCTGTTTCCCATGTGGCAATTATCACCCGTTCCTTTGGAATACCGGCAGTAATCAATGTTCCAGGCATTTCTACTCTGGTTCATGCAGACAGTACCATAATAATCGATGGTTATGAGGGAAAAATTATCATCAACCCATCAGCAAAAGAGATCGCCTCATACAAACGGAAAAAAAATGGTTTTGCCAAAAAAGAAGCACCTGCGGTTCAACATCAGCGTCGTACTATGACCAGAGATGGTATCAGGGTTCGTCTGGAAGCGAATGCAAATTCTCCCGAAGAGGTTTATGATGCTGTACGTGAAGGAGCAGAAGGAATCGGACTGATGCGATCAGAATTTTTCTACATGGGACGATCCAGCTTACCAGAACCCGGAGAAGAACTGAATTACTACAAAAGAATACATGAAGCAGCAGGTGGGCGTCCTGTAACCATTCGTCTTTTGGATCTGGGAGCGGACAAAACTCTGCCTTACGCGAAGGTCCCACCAGAGATCAACCCTCAGTTGGGTTTGAGAGGCATTCGTTATCTTTTTGCCAATAAGGAACTTCTCTGTAATCACCTGAAAAATGTGCTGCTTTCAAGCAAATACGGAACACTTAAAGTGCTGGTTCCATTTGTTTCTATCGTACAGGAGATAGACTATCTGGAAGATCTGATCAAGCGTCTGATAGTGGAAAATCACCTCATCCGTGCACAAATTAAACTTGGAATTATGGTGGAAATACCTTCAGTTATCTGGTCTCTTCCCTTGTTTTTGCAAAAAGTGGATTTTCTCAGCATAGGGACAAATGATCTGATTCAGTTTACTGTAGCCAGTGACCGTGAAGATGGAAGGCTTGAAGAATACCGCGAGGCATCGATTCCGATAATGCTCAAGATGATCAGTTACGTGGTACGAATTGCCCACTCTTTTGGCAAAGAAGTATCGGTTTGTGGAGAAGCTGCTTCTGATCCACTTATCGCCTCGCTGCTAATAGGAACCGGGATAAGAGAGTTATCGGTGAGAGTAAATGTTTTGCAGAAAATACGGAAGGAGATCGAGAGCAAATCGGTAGATCAAACCGAAATTGCAGTGCGTGAATATATCGAGGCTATAAAAGGGGAACTGCTTTGACAAACTTGATCACTTTACTAAAATAATCAGTCGATTATTCAAGTGTTCCGATTCTTCTGAAAAAAATTCAAGTCATTCTCCTGTAAATGCATGCTTTTGTCTGACCAAAAGCTGACCTGAGAAATCCTGAAATTTTTGATCGTGATTGAGAACAGGTCAAAGTATTATTGTTATTACCGGTTCACCATCACTGGCATACTTACAACCTGCTTACTTCCAGACACAATTCTGACTATATAAAGTCCATTTGGAAGGTTATTAAGGTTAATACCCAAGGATTCTTCATTTGCTGTATTTGTTCTTTGCAACAACTTCACTCGGTTGCCTTGCAGATCAACTATCTCGATACTGGAATTCTTTCCAAGCAGATGTTGAGGAATAAAAAGGCCGTTGAGCCTGCCGGTTATGCCAGGTTTGGATATTTTTTGATGTTTTTTAACTCCTATTGGGTTACCTACCTGCAAATCCTCTATAAATACACTATCCAGAGTTATATTGATATTTTCTGTTTCGTAGTTTACAATTCTTAATGCTGTGACGCTATTAGTGGAGAATGGTACAGATGCAGTTTTCCATGGCCGTACAGATAGCGCTGATTCGATAAGTGGAATCCGTACTCTGTTCCAGGCGGTATTGGGTACCATAACTTTGTAACCATAGTAAGCGCTATCGGTAATATCTGTTTGCTCGAGCTCAACATAAAATGTACCACCTGCTTTGGCACACTTGTAATCAAAAACAATGCTTTTTGCGTGACCTAATGAAACCGCACTACTATCACTGTTAAAAGTCATTTTGATACCGACAAAAGGGTATTCGAGCTTGGTTTTGGCATATAAAATCACGTTGAGCCCTAATCCGGATTCTCCTTCGGAGCTGTTTTTAGCGGGCAAAGTGGTTGGGTAAGTGGATGAATTCCCCCCAAATGCCTTGTCATCAAAAAGTTTCCATACACCACCCTGTTTATTGACATAATCCCCATCATCAAAGACATCGACCAGCACATCAGTGCTTTTGAATGGCGAGAATTTAATGCCTGTTATCTCGAGATTAGCAATTGTTTTTTTTGTATCATATACAGACATATTGTCAACGTGCAATTTAGCGCAGACCTGATCATACAAAGCAAATCCCCCCTGATCAGCATCACCATTCCATTTAACAGAAACAGTCGAACCAGTACCTGTAAACTCTTTTACCGCACCACTTTTATCACCGCTTATCACAAGTCTCCAGCTCACAGCTTTACTAAGTTGCGCACTGTACTGTACCGATTCTCCAGAAGCAAAGTCAACAGTGGCAGTGTTATCCTCAAGAGCAGAGGTTACTTTAATGGTGGTTTCATCATTCAAATCTTTCATAAATGCAATCGCACCCGGGATCCCGGCATTATAATCTAAAGCCACCTCGGTGTGTTTATAATCCTCTGCACTTCTGGACCAGGTCCCATCCGCATTAGGCCCTGATATGAGTGCGCCTTCAGGAAGAATCCCTTTCCATATAGCATTTCTGTGATGAACAGCAGTGGGCCCACCATTGTACCCGACAATCCAGGATTGTCTGGAAGCTGCATCTTCACCTGAAACCCATTTTAACTGTTTTTCAGCAAACTCCAGGTAGGAATCTTTTGGATCAACGATATAAGCCAACGCAGCAGTAAGAGCAGCACATGCGGTAGCTCCAGCCATACCCCATTGCTGATTGAAATAAACCCCATTCATGTTTGGTATCGCAGGGTTATCAATTACTTTACTCAATAAAAATGCAACATTTGCGAAGAGATCTCCAGGCTGCTCTTGAAATTGACGCCACAATTCAAATGACACTAATGGTGCTACATTTGTATAACCAATATTGTTGAACATCACATCGGTATTCTCACGCAATATATTTAAATTATCAAGATATTGCTGGTCCTTGGTTACGCGATAGAGTTCAATAGCGCCCGCCATCATTTTATCATGCCAGATAAAACCCGATGGCGTTTTACTTGAATGGTAGAATTCACCATACTGTGAACTGACACCTTTGCTTCTTTTTGCCCATCCTGCTTGATAAGCTTCTTTCGCCTTTTTCAGACACAAATCCGCATAGGTTGAATCGTATTTACGATAGAGTTGCGACATAAGAGCTAAAGATGCCGCATATAAACCTGGCACATCAGCACCATCGGCAAGCCGCACCGGACGATTACCAACACTGGACGAGTTAGTTGGTCCACCGCAACCATTCAAGGGACAAGTATGATCAGCATCTCCATCACCGATATCGTATACAACAGTATTGTTGTTAATTACCGCTTTAATAATGTAATCTGTGGCAAATTTTACTTCATTTAGAATATCCGGTATTCCATCTTTTACATCGAACTTATCCCAACTGTCGTGGTCGCTGTACGCGTTTGGAAAGACGTCATATCCTTTGAGAAGGATATAAACACTTGAACTGAATGGCAGACCAAATTTAACAAAATCACCGGCGTCATACCAACCTCCAGAGAGATCATTGCCGTTATATGAGTCGTTCTGGTGTGGCCAGTTGGAGGTAATACTTTCATAGTAGGGGTTGTGGCATTGCTCCCCTTTAAGACCCGCTCTCTGATAGCGAAAGAACCGAATTGTTTTTTTCTGCATATCCTCCCAGTTTTGAGCGGATATCGCCAATGCACAAACAAGAGTTAAAATCAGAGAATGGAATTTTATCATTTCTTAATCCGTAATATTTGCTGGGTAGTTTCTTAATAAGTTCCTGCAGCTATTTTAGTATACGCAGAATCAAAAATGGTTCAGTTTCAAAATAGTAATCAAAAACTTTTCTGCTGTATTGATTTTTAAAACTTCCAGGTTTTATGCACTGGAAATTCATACAATAATAATTTGTAAATAATTGAGTAAACGCAGAAAATAGATCAGCCCTATCCCTGGTTTAAAAGGGTAGGGCTGAAGAGATAATCACTTATTTTGCGATATAAATTTTTGCAGTTTCTACAAAATTACTGGAAGCGACCTTCAGAAAATACACTCCACTAGCTTTGTTAAGTAGCGATATCGAACAGGCCCTTGAGTTTGGATTGATTTTTTCCAATGCAACGACTTTTCCCATTGGATCAACAAGGCTCAGTGTTGCATTACCCAAAGATCTGTTAAAATTAACATTAATGGTATTGCGGTTATGATTAATCACAACGCCATTGGCAGAAATCTTTGATTTTAGAGGTTTAACGCTAGTTAAGGTTGCATTCATGAGATACAGGTTATCTATAGCGAAGCTTCCCATTGTTTCAGGTTTTCCGGTAATCTTGAACTGAATTTTTCCAAGTTTTGTTTTATCCAGAGCGGTACCTGATGCCCAATCAGGAAGAACAAAGTCTTTAAAAAGAATCACTGCACCCTGCCATTTACCTTTTGAACTGGGCAATACTACGTAATAGTCTACACCACCACCACGATTTTTGTTATCAAGCAGTTCTAAGTTCACAGGAATATCACTCTTATACTCCAAATAGATCCCAGTTGCACCATCTGCCTCAGCATCATAGTATGGATTAGATGCTTTACTATCACTACGAAGATTTGTGCCAAAGCCCAGATACGGCGGTACAGAGTCATCTGCACTCTCATCATAATATTTGTAGCCAAGCTTTATATCAACAGCTATACCTTTGCTACCATCAGCACCATCCCCCAGAACTAAATCTCCATTATCTACGCCAGTGGTAAATACGGATGATTCATCAGTGTAGGTATACCAATAATAGCCCAGGTTATTGGCGAATGGATTGTCTTCATCTTCAAAATCGGAGAGCAGACCGTCTCCGGTAAAAGATCCTATCGGTACTATGCTGTCAACTTCACCGTGAATCTTAATATTAGGATTACCAACAATAATTATATTGTCGATGTATAAGATTCCACTCTTTCCCTCCAGCTCTTCATTATCCTTTACACCTATCCGCCAGGCGAGTTTGGTAAGTTTGCTGATATCAAAATCCGCAGTTTTTCCCCAACCTTTTTCTTGTTGCAATCCAGCAACCGGGTCTTTTTCCAAAAGAACAGTTACGGTTTGCCAAGTTTCTGTAACATCGATAAGCCTGTGATAATCATTATCCTCGACTTTTACAGTTTTATCCATTTGTACCAGGAAGCGAACCACCATATCCTTACTGGCTTTGATATCAAAAGAGATTGCTTCTGCCCCGGTGAGATCGAATGCAGTCTCATCTTTATTAAAGTTAACGCCTAAATTCACATTTGGCAGGTTATATTGTCCCATTACATCTTCATCATGCTTGCAGAGTTCAAAATCCATCCGTGCGCAATAGGATCCCTCTTTTCCCCCCTCATACTCACCTAGAAACGTAGGCTCGTCGTTTATACCACCAATAGTGGATTTGCCATCATTTGCATAATCAGTATAGAAGTACCAGTAAGTACCCAGAGCATTTCTACTATCCCCATCATCGAAATCATCAAATACAACATCCGAAAACGCGGAACCAACTGCAAATAGCAGCCCTATTCCGGCTATCAAAGCTTTTTTTGACTCTCCAAGCCCCATATAAACACCCCTTAACAAAGTTATGGATAAAAAATCAGTTACTAATTTGAAACATCATCTTAGTAGACTTTTATATATTTCAGGTTCAGTTATCATGCCCTTTATAAGGATATGCTCTGCTTTTCAGAGTAAGGTTACTTCCATTAATTAATGGCTACAGCTTTATTGAAATTAATTATCACAACAGGGAATTGCATTAAAAATTTTCAACCATGAACCATTTATAGTCCTCTTTACACTAAAACTTGATCTTGATATTATTTTAAACTTCCCTTTATAAGTTAAATACCAGCCCATCTGGAGCAAAGAATGAATTTAATACGATTTTTTCTATGTATCACGTTTATAGGTTATGCAATCGACGCCTACAGCGACTGGAGCCTGCCCTACCCTCAGCCTGATACTTACAATTACTCTGAATATTACAACTCAAAGTTAAATCAATATCTAAGCAAAAGCCTTGTAAATCCCAAAGAAAGACTTTTAGAAGCATGGAAATTTTACGTAGATAATTTTATTATGCCAAATGGATTAGTTCGTCACCTCAGGATGGATGGTAATAAACAGGTGATTGGTCAAAACGAAGCTGTATCAGAAGGCATTGGTTATGGAATGCTTCTGGCTCTGATTAATAACGACCAGAATAATTTTAATAAAATTTTTGAAGGTGCAAACAGCAACATGTGGAGAGGCAGCTCTTACAGTTGCTGGAGCTGGGCCAATGGCGGTTGTGTTCAGGGTGGTGCAGCTACTGATGCGGACCTGGATATCGCTCTTGCCCTGGTCTTTGCAGACAAACTTCAGGAAAAAGGACTATGGAATAGTTACAACAAAAACGGAGTGACCTATAAAAGCCGCGCTATGGAGATGATCAAATCGATTAAAGAAACTATGGTCAGCGGTGATCTGCTTCTTCCTGGAGATTCATGGGGTGGTGATGGTTTCAATAACATTAACCCCAGCTACTTCTCCACAGCCGCCATGCGTGTCTTCAATCAGTACCAAACCACTTATGACTATACTGCTGTTATCAATAAATGTTATACCATTCTTGAAAGTACCTCCAATTACAATAAAGGGCAAGCACCTGACTGGTGTAACTCATCAGGTGGACCAACCGGCAAATATTACGGAATGAGTATCGAAGCGATACGAGTTCCATGGAGAATTGGGCTTGATGCCATCTGGTTTAATGATTCCAGAGCCATACAATATTGTAAAAATACAAAAAATACCTTGACCAACTATCAATCAGATGAAGTTTACTCTCAAATGAGGGAATACAAGCCGGATGGCAGTCCTGATAATGACGACCCTGAACGCCAGGCTGATAATTTTGAACGGGTGGCAATGTGGTCCACAGCGGTACTTGGTTCTAAGGATAAAACATATACACAAGGAGTGTTAACAGAGTATACCGATTACCATATTGCTTCATCAAGATCAAAAAAAGGTGCGTTTGGCGGCCTGGACACCGATGGAAACTTCTATTACAAACAATCTCTGGCAATGCTTGGTTATGCCACCATTTTCGGACTCTTTCCAAATGTCCTGAAGGACATGGAAACCTATGTCAAACCAGACACAATCAGAATAACCTCAGGGCTGAAAGCATCTGCCTCAACAGTCAAACTGCCCGGAGAAATAACTCTTTCCGCAACCCTTGACAAGGCATCTAAATGGGAACTGATCCTTACCGGTCAAACCAGCCAGAAAAACGACACTGTCAGGGATTCCACGGCTAATATCTCTGTCATCTGGGATGGAACCGGATGGTTCACTGAAGAGACCATAGAAGTCACACTGGAAGTGGAAAAACTGGCTCCCAGTACACCAAATACCATGACTAAAACGCAATTTACCATAACTGATATCGTACCGATCAAAAACAAAGTAAATTCACTAACCAGATCTCAGTTTTTCTCCATCTATCAGGCTCGTAATGGACTGGTGATAAATGCCGGCGATAAACTGCTCCCGGTAATAAGTATCTATAAACTCAACGGAGAAAAAGTTTTTTCATTCCGTTTCAATATGAATACCCGATATTCAGATAACCATTTCGTACCGGTACCCGCAGCCTCCTTGAGTTCAGGACAGTATATTGCACGTCTCAGTGACGAATCCGGGACCTCTCCGGCTATCATGAGACGATTTATCTGGCAATAAGAACAACCCGGGCTTTCGTTAATGAACCTGATTTTAAGGTACGTTCAGAGATTTTAGACCATGACCTCGGCCTAATCTCTGAATATTAGAAAGGCCCTAAAAGCCCTGAAAGGGCGAGCTACATTAGCCCAGACTGCAAGCCTGGGATGTGGATGACGATTCAGGTAGGAGAAATCAACAGATTTCCCCACCCTGTTGAATTTATCCTGCGGGGATTTTTTTGCATGCACCACCTCTGCCCAATGTGAATACCGTCATTACAGATATGGTCGATAGTAATATGCATCTTCCTCAGAACAGTATTTCCACCTTCGAAATAAAATGGATAGATCACATCAGTTACGGTAAGGTGTTCCATAATGACATTGGAGTTATTTCCGTTTACTCCACCGCGTTCATTGACTGGATCATCTCCCAGAGTTGTTCCGGATATTTCCAGATATGCCAGCTTGCAGGTGTCTTTGGCATCGGTAAATGTCAGAGCACAAAACAAATGCAGGACAGTAACAACAAACCAAACAGCTTATTGTTAAAGCTATTTGGTGATTGTTTCATACACCCTCCTAAGGGAAGTTTCTACTTATTTGTAATGTATACGCTATCCTTTTTTAGCAATGTAGATAAAGCAATCCCCATCGGCTGAGAATCCCGGAGGATTCTCAGCCGTAAAAGTCGTGCACGTTTAACGGGTTAATAATTAATTGGACAACAATAATTTATCAGTAAACAGCAGTTTTCCTGAAGAAGCTCTTACTCTTAAGAGTAACAAACTATTATTAAGCATTTTTTCTGAACTGAATGTTCTGGTATTGAGACCTGGTTGAAGCTTTTGTTGCATCAGTCTTGTATGTAGTCTTCCCTGGCAATCAAACAGTTCCACACTCACTACATCTGCTCTTGATGTAAAAAGGGAAATTGAAAATGTCTTATTCAAACGGTTAGTGTTAACAGCCACCTTGAAATCAGGTGTACTGACCCGATTTTTCCTGGGAATAATGGCAGTATTGTGAGTTCCTGGTGAAGGGGCCTCCGCCTTCCAGTTAGCCGGATCATTACCATATTCATTTTTTCTTATTCTGTTGAGGGATTTGCCCGCTCCATCAGCCTCTGACGGCCAGGGAGCACTTGTACCGTAAGTAACCCAATCAATTAACATATAAGGAAATACCTGGGTCATGTCTTCCTTATAATAAGAGGGACGAGACTTTTCCAGCTTAATGGTTTCTCCATTGCCCTGAAGAGTACCCGTATAAGGGAAAATCGGAATGTTGCTATCCATTGAATATTTCTTCCTGAAATCATCAACCGATACCGTATCATCAATAAGCACGAAGATCTGTCCGGGATTTATTACAGTATTTAAAGGAAAATTGAAACCTATTCCATCGACCTTCCATGTATTGGTCGGTTCATCTTTATCATAAAGTTTAACGGTATCATCGCTAACATTCTGTATTTCTACAAACTCCACTCCATCAGTTGCATTGTACATAATTTCTGTTATGACCACTTTCCCTTGGTAGGGTTTACTGTTAGCGGCTCCCGGAGTAAGAGTAGCCATTGGGACAAAATGAGTCTCGCCCACACTATTGGTATAACGACCAAAAGAGATGTTATTTGTAACTTCTCCAAATGAGTATCCATGGTTATAACCGGTCAGATTTCCTTCAGCATCGGCTTCAAAGATGAAAACATCCTCACCATGTGCATCAAAGTTAAACCCATTCTCTCCAGCGCTGTATACATCTGCCCTGAAAACAAGGTAACCACCTGCAGGGATTTTTGTATTTGCAGGAATTTTAAATTTTTGGGGTTTTTTGGAATTATCGGTCAGATACCAGCCACTTATGTCTACTTCACTGTTAGTGGGGTTATAAATCTCAACAAAATCGGTCTCAGATGAATCGGTATTTGCCAGAACCTCATTAATCAGCACTTTTGGAGAACTCACCTCAGGATCATCTGCTCCGGGTGAACCATGAATCTTTGCAGATGCCCGCCAGGTGGAGTAAACTTTAGGATCACCGGATCTGTCAGGTTTAACAGGGACAAGCGAATTGCCGGAACCATCAGCTTCTGCCGGCCATGGACTACTGTCTTTATAGTCTACCTCATCAACCTCTACACCTGAAGCATCACACAAGGTGATCTTTTCTCCAGAGTTTTTTAGATTTCCTTCAAAAATACCATCAGGTTTGAAACCATAACGGCTTAGAAAGCCAGCCTCATCAAAAGCGAGCACTTTAAATTTGCCGGCTTCAATCGTCGTCCCAGCAGGAAATTCGTATGTGAGTCCATGGGAAAAATAGTAACCACTCAAATCGACAGTCTCTGTTCCGGTATTTTTTATCTCTATAAATTCCCCAAAATCTCCATCAAGCGTAGTCCCGTCTATGACAACATCCAGGGGATGATAATGGATTTCTGTAATGACTATTGCTGCATTTGCATATAGAAAAAGCGCAGAAATACAGAAAGAAGTCAGAATTTTAGCGCATAACTGATTCATTTTAATGCTCCTTATTTTTACACCTAAGCTCTGTATCATTTTCTAATTCTGATATTTAAAGGATTTGTTGCTAACGTTTATTAAATGGTTCGAAAATTCTTTTTTACAAAGCTGCCAAAAATTATTGATCAAAATCTGATCTTTCCCTAAGAATCATTCTCTATTTCATTACTTTACCTCCCTTATTGCCCTTACTTCAATTTATTTGACTTCCAGGCAGTATTTCTCTTCTAAAAAATATCAAACCTATAAGATTATTTAATTGGACATAACGCCACCTACTTCTGACCAATCACTTGGCGATATCTTCCAATTATAGTATATTGATCAGTTCAAACATCAAAATTGATGAAAAAACTGGAGATCACATGAAATTGCATCTGATTTTTCCTGTCATTTTGTTTTCATTGTGCGCTACTCCTTTCGCTTTAGACCAAATCACAACCGATGCCTCAGGTGTGGGGAAAACTAAAGAAGAAGCATTACTCAATGCCAAAAAAAACGCCACCAGAGATGTCATCAAATCATTACTCAGCTCTCAGATAGAAATTGACAGCTTTGCAGCAAAAGAAAATGAATTCATCTGCAAAATCATAGGAAATCTTAAAAACTGGACAACTCTGTCAGACTCAATAAGCTCTGATGGTCTCTTTAATATAAAAATCAGGGCAAACTTTCCCAAAAAAACAGTTATAAAAGAACTGAGTTCTTCGCAGATTTTGATTCAATCGATGAATAAACCTCGTATTCTGGTATTGATATCTGAAGAAAACTGTGGAAATTGGAAACCTCAGAACCAATTCGCAGAAAACGTGATTCATAAGTACTTAGAGAATCCCTACAAATTCGATTTAGTAAATCCTGCAATTACTGCATCAATTAAAAGCTCTAAGCAGCGATTCGGACAGCTTTTCGGTGATCTCTCTGCTGCAGTAGCAACAGGTACACAAAATGGAGCAGAAGTGTTAATAATTGGAACAGCCGTAAGCAAAAAATCCGACAATTCTTTTCATAACTCGCCGGCAATGGTTTCGGTCAATGCAGATATATTGCTTAAAGTGATAAATTGTACCACTGGCCGACTTATCTGCTCTGAAAGCGGTCACAGTACAGCAGCCGACACCAGTCTTATCAGCGCAGGAAAAGCAGCCATCGAAAAAGCTGCCATTAGCACTATCAAAAATTTGCTGGACCCTGTCATTAAAGACTGGCAAGGACAGCTCAATGTAGGAATCTCCATCAACGTGACCATAAATGAAGTCAAATCATATCGACAAAAAAAGGTGATCATCCAGACTCTCAGCCGAATAGAAAACATAAGTATGGTCAGGGAACAGATCTGGGACCCGGAGTCTTTCGTTCTCAGTCTGGATATTTATTACAAAGGCAACCCCAATGATCTCTACAAAAAACTGAATGGCTTTAAACTTCTCTCTGGTGGCGGAAGTTTTCTGTTAACCGAAGTTAATGGCCAGAATATCACGTTATCTATGCAGGTGAAGTGAACAGTTACTGTTTTTGGCAATGATTAGATAAAAAAAGGATAATGTAGTCAATTGATATCAGAAAGAAAAAAAACGAAAGCAATCGCGGTCAGAGGTATTAAAATCGGAGGAAATGCTCCTGTAATTATTCAATCTATGACCAATACCCCTTCTGGGGACATCGATGGAACACTGAAACAAATCGAACAGTTAACCGCTGCTGGCTGCCAGATCGTTCGGATAGCTATACCTGACGAGAATTCGGTCAATTCATTTAAACAAATCAGAAAACAAACCAATGTGGCACTGGTGGCTGATATCCACTTCAATTACAAACTGGCAATTGCAGCTATTGAAGCCGGTGCTGACAAAATAAGAATCAATCCCGGAAATATCGGCTCTGATCAAAGAGTAAAAATGGTGGTTGACGCCGCAGCAAGTGCTAATATTCCCATAAGAATCGGAGTTAATTCAGGGTCTCTGGAGAAAAAACTGCTTCAGAAATATGGCGGCCCCAGCCCTGAAGCATTGCTGGAAAGCGCTCAAAGCTACATCGCCATGATGAACTCCTGGAATTTCCCCAATATCATTATTTCTATTAAAGCAAGTGATGTACTTACCACTGTAAAAGCATGCCGTCTGCTTGCCACTCACAGTGATGTTCCACAGCATATTGGAATCACCGAGTCTGGTACTGTGCGCAGCGGTTCAATCCGCTCAGCGGTGGGAATCGGCACTCTTCTGGCTGAAGGAATTGGAGATACCATCCGCGTCTCGCTCTCAGGAGATCCTGTGGAAGAGATCTATGTTGCTAAAGAAATTCTCAAATCCCTTGATCTTATGGAAGGACCGGTGGTTATCGCATGCCCCACATGCGGACGGACACAAATCGATGTCGCCTCACTTGCAAATCAGGTCGAGCAGATCGTCTCCGGAATTCAGGTCCCCATTAAGATTGCAGTAATGGGATGTGTTGTAAACGGCCCCGGTGAAGCAAGGGATGCAGATATTGGAATCGCCGGTGGTAAACATGAAGGCCTGCTGTTTATTAAAGGTGAACCGGTATGCAAAGTACCGGAAAAGGAACTCTTAAATAAGTTCAGGGAAATCCTTGACCAGCAAATCAGTAACAAAAAAAGTTGATCATTTCAGGGAACAACTGGAACTATCTCCCAATAACAACTTATTACTTTGTAATCTATGAAAAAACTGCTTATTACAGGAGCTTCAGGCTTTCTGGGATGGAATCTGTGCTCGATCGCATCCAATTATTTTAAGGTCTCAGCAATAAGCAACCGAAATTTCTTTAATCTGCCATCCATTTCAGTCCGTAAATGTGATATTACCGATTATCAGCAATTAAAAGTTCTTATGATTAGTGAAAAGCCGGATGCGGTAATTCATCTGGCTGCCGCATCGGATCCTAACTATTGTCAAACCCATCCCGAAGAGACCTTTAAGATAAATGTCACTGCATCTTCAAATATCGCCGGCTTGTGTTCGGACTTGAAGGCTGCTTGTGTATTCACCTCCTCAGATCAGGTTTTTGATGGCAAGAGCCCTCCATATAAAGAAAATGATGATACAAATCCACTTAACATTTATGGCCAGCAAAAAAGGACTGCCGAACAACAGATGCGTTCCAGGTATGAAAATGTTACCATCTGTAGAATGCCGCTTATGTATGGCAAGGCCCCCCAATGGGCTAAAAGCTTTATCCAGCCCTGGATCGGGCAGCTTCAGAAAGGAAACACTCTGAGTCTTTTCACCGATGAATTCCGTAGCCCACTCTGTGCCTCTGATGCCTGCAGGGGACTGCTTCTGGCTTTAGAGAAACCCGGGGAAATATTTCATCTGGGCGGCCCTCAAAGGATATCCAGATATGAAATGGGTATGATTCTGCTGGAAACCACCGGTTTCCCTCAAACTTTGATAAAGCCCTGTAAACAACAGGATGTCCCCATGGCTGCCCCCAGACCATCGGATGTTTCCTTAGACATTTCAAAAGCATCTAAAATGGGATTTTGCCCGGGAACGATGAGAGAAAAACTCAAAACAATTTTAGATTTACAAAACACAGACACAGACTTCTAAAACACGTGCCACTATTCTTCAGAATTAAACTGTGAGAACCTCCTGCCGCGATATTCTGAACATTATCCATTATCTGCACTGGTCTGGAGCGATTCGTGTTAGTACCGTCGCCTAGCTGACCTTTAGAATTATATCCGCAAGCCCAAAGAGTACCGTCATTCTTTAGTATAGTGACAGTACAGGGTCGAACCAATGTCAACTGTAGTAAATTCAGGTGATTAACCGGTGCATTAGACGCTCAGCAAAAAAAGAACTCCACTCCCGCTGACCCCAATTTAGCTTTATTCCAGGCAAAAAGTGTTAAGACCAAACCATGCTAATTATAAGGCCATTTTGCTGTAGGACTGATAGAATTGGAAAAAATCACATTTAGAAGAATTCAGGATTTGGGATTTTCAGGAAAATTCCGATTTGGCCTGTTATCCGAAGAGCCTGTCGAAGGATTAGCTTGTGATCTGAAGAGTCGAGTCTATCGAAGAGCCCGCCTGCGGGCCGAAGCGTCCTCGTGTAGGCCCGAAGGACCGGAGGACGAGGGATTCGAACCCCCAAGCGGTCGCCCGCGACGGTTTTCAAGACCGTTGGATTACCATTATCCTAGTCCTCCAAAAAAAAGTCTTTCAAATATAGCTTTGTGCAGCAATTGGTGCAAGGGT
>Ga0209723_1000121_pt1 | contig 149820 bp, 113 predicted proteins | sample BiotimSIPDNA_2_FD_185750 | JGI IMG/M metagenome (GOLD analysis project Ga0209723, IMG submission 185750) | Anaerobic biogas reactor microbial communites from Washington, USA - Biogas_R2 time_0 SIP DNA (SPAdes) (version 2) | ecosystem: Engineered > Bioreactor > Anaerobic > Unclassified | place...
GTGGCTTGAACACTCACATTCTATTCGGAAAGGTGAATTGGTTTGGGTATAACCCTTTGCCCCCACCCGCATAGCGGGTGGTTTTCTGTCTCGAACGCTTTGCGTTCTCGACTGCCTAAAGGCGTAATCACCCCAGCCATGCGCGCGCTGGCTGGCATCACCAAACTGTTTGTACTTGCCGTGCTGCTGTTGTTACTGGTGCCTGTCCAACCGCTGATCTGCCATCCAGCGCTTGGACTTGCCCCGCTCAAGTTGATCAACTGCCCGGCTGTGTAGCGCCCCAGCTCACATCCATCCGATTGGCTCGGTGAGGCTATTGGATCGCTCCCTTGCCCTTCATGGCTGAGCGTTAGCAGGTAACAGGTCGGTGTACCTTGAGTGACATAATTGACAGTTACGGTATGGTCTTTCGCTGGCATAAACAAGTAGTTGTTGCTGGCTGTACTGCCATCATTTTCCGTGCCCTCCCAACTGCTAATCCACCAACCGTCTTCCGGTTTAGCTCCGCTTAGGTTGATTGCTTGCCCGGCAGAGTATTGACCTACAGAACAGCCTGGTGAATTGGTTAGAGAAGCTACCGGATCTGTCCCACTACCGGTGCGGGTCAGAGTCAGGGCGTAGCAACTTCTGACATAATTCACCTGCACCATCCTGGAACTAGCCGGCATCACCAAACTATTTGTCCCTTCCGTACTGGTGTTGTTGTCTGTCCCGCTCCAGCTGCCAATCTCCCAGCCCTCATCCGCAACTGCACCACTAAAAGTGACCACCTCTGTTGCATGGTATGAACCTGCCGCGCAGCCCTCTGAATACGTGGGTGAAGCGCTCGGGTTTGTACCGTTTCCAGTATGACTGAGGGTCAGTGGATAACAGGCTGGTGGTGCCTCTGTGTAAATCACTGAGGCAGAATGGTCACTGGCGGGCATGGTGATGCTGTTTGTGCTGGCAGTGCTGCTGTCGTTTGATGTTCCTGTCCAGCCGCTGATCTGCCAACCGGAGGCGGGAATCGCTCCACTTAAGCCGATTACTTGCCCGGCGGTATACTGCCCGGTAGAACAGCCAGTCGAATTAGCTGGTGAAGCTGTCGGGTTACTTCCTTGACCAGTATGGCTTAGGGTTAAGGCATAACAGGTGGGTGGAATTTGTGTGTAGACAACGGATGCCGTGTGATTGCTGGAAGGCATGCTGACAGCATTGGTGTTAGCAGTGCTGCTGTCACTTGTGGTCCCGGTCCAACTGCTGATCTGCCAACCGGAGGCGGGAACTGCCCCGCTCAGGCTGATGTTCTCGCCGGCATGGTAATTGCCAGCCGTGCATCCTGTAGAGTTGGGGGGTGATGCTGTCGGATTGCTCCCCTGGCCCGTATGAGTCAAGGTCAAGGTAAAGCAAGGAGGAGGAGTCTGAATGTAGGTAACTGAGGCCGGATGGGAGCTGGCTGGCATGGTGACCGTATTGGTGATTGCTGTACTGCCATTATTGGTGGTACCAGTCCACGAAGCCACCTGGTAGCCAGAGTCAGGATGAGCAGTGAGAGTAATCGATTGACTGGCGATATACTGCCCTGCAGAACAGCCGTCGGAACTGGTGGGTGACGCAGTTGGATCCCCGCCATTGCCTGAATGGCTCAAGCTCAGAGGATAACAGGTGGGTGAAATTTCACCATAAATAACGGATACAGCATGTGCGGCAGCAGGCATGCTGACGGTGTTTGTGCTGGCAGTGCTGCTGTTGTTGGTTGTCCCCGTCCAACCATTGATCTTCCATTCCGCAGCCGGAACCGCACCGCTCAAAGTGATGCTCTCCCCAAAGTGATAATTGCCGGTTGCGCAGCCTGTGGAGTTGGTTGGTATGGCACTCGGGTCACTGCCGCTGCCGACATGACTGAGGGTGAGGGGATAACAGACCTTGACGAAATGGGCGGTGACGCTTTTGTCCGTGTTCATGGTGACCTGGCAGGTTGTGCTGCCTGAACAAGCGCCACTCCATTCATCAAAGGCATAACCAGTTGCGGGTGTGGCAGTGACCGTCACAAGGGTTCCTTGGTTGTAATCGTGTGTTCCTACCGCCGGATTTGTTGTTCCTCCTGCTGCTGGATCCGCAGAGATAGTTAAGTCAAAGCGAGTAACAGGCGTGTTCGGCTCGATGGTGTAAGTATGTAAAACATTCTTATTGGACGCTGAACTAACAAATTCAACTGTAGTCTCGGATGGCTCAACCTCTACCCGCAAATAACCCGAACCGGAAATCACCCTCTCTGTATACGGATCACTTTCCCGATAAATTCCAAAACTACCGGTAAAACTGGCGGCAGGTAAGCTTTGATAAACAATTCCATCGCGTACCTCGTAAGCATATTCGTGATCATGCCCGTGGAAGAAAGCGCTCACACCGTAATCGATCATCATTTGATGCACTGTGGTCGTTCCCCACCCAGGTCGATTCGTTTCAAATCCCCATGTTGTTCCATCCAGGTTGTAACCACCCCATTCAAACATGTGCGCAGGGACTGCACCGCCTCGTACATAATCCTGCGAACCGCCGACCATGTGATGCGCAAAGATAAATTTATATGCAGCATCACTGCCTTCCAAGGTTTGCTTAAGCCAATTGAATTGACCCTGACCGAGTGTCCATAACCAACGATTGCTCGTTCCGGTATCACTTGTTTCGCCTCCTCCAAGATTCCCAGTAAATGGCTTAGTCATGGTGTACCAGTAAGGATCAATAATGACGAAAAGCGCATCCCCCCACTCCCAGGCATAATAGTCCTCGCGGAGGTGATCACCGTCGAGATATGAATATGGGTCTGAGTTTCCGGTATAGAATGCATCTGGAACCGGGTTCAGATAATATTTTTTTTGTGCATTCGTCCCCATCACTGGTTGGCTTGTTGCTGGATTTCCTGTGTCATCGAGATGCCAACCTTCCTGTTCTTCATGGTTACCAGCAGCCAAAAAGATAGATGCCGAATCTCCAACCAGGTCAAAGTACTGGCGCTGCGTGAGATAAGAAGAATCCGCAGCGCTCTGGGTTGTGACACTATCCATAGCAAAGGTGTCTCCGGTGTCGATGTGGAAATCTGGAACATCGCCAGCCGCATTATTCATGGTCTGTGTCCAGGTGGCCGCATTCCCAAGCATGATATTGACATGCGAATCTGAGGTTAGCGTAAAGGTAAATGACGATCCTGAAGCCCGCTGGGTCCAGAAAGAGTGTTCTGTCCTGTTTACCCAATCATCCGGTCCATCTCCAGGCGCGTGATAACGCATGCGATAGTAATATCGCGTGTTAGCGTTTAGCCCGTTGATAATCGTACTATGCGGCTGCCCGCCAGTAGCGTTAGCGGGGGTTGTTTCGTTTGTATAACTCCCGGATGTTGTCCCATATTCATAGTAATACTCAATCGTCGAATTAGGCACAATTTTTATCGTAATGGAGCTATCCGTTGGCCTGCCAAGCAGTTCCGCACCGGTAAAAGTGATCGTGGTGGCAGCCCGGACTTCACCGCTGGGAATGCCCAACATGGAAATAATCAAAAATAGAACTGAAAAACAGGTACCCAACAACCTGGTCAAACTTCTGACGTTCACGTTGGTGTGTGGTCTTGCTTGCACTCCTGGTCGGGCTTTCATCTTTACTCCGGTTTCTTAATGCCTCAAAGGATCACAACTATTAACCGCTTATCGAATAATGAGCGGCAGATAGTTGAATAGCGTCTTGATATAAATAACTGAAACAGTACGCGCGCTGGCGGGCATCGTCAGGGTGTTAGTATTGGCAGCGCTGCTGTCATTGCTCGTGCCCATCCAGCCGCTAATCTGCCAACCTGTTTCGGGGATTGCCCCACTCAAGCTGATAGACTCTCCTGCAACATATTGTCCTGGGTCACACCCTGTAGATTGGCTCGGCATGGCTATCGGATCGCTCCCTTCCCCTTCATGAGTGAGTGTGAGGGCATAACAGGTGGGCGGAATTTGAGTGTAGACAACAGATGCAGTGTGATTGCTGGCGGGCATGGTGAGACTGTTTGTACTTGCCGTGCTGCTGTCATTGCTGGTGCCCAACCAAGCGCTGATCTCCCAACCCGAGGCGGGAACTGCCCCGCTCAGGCTGATCGACTGCCCAGACGTATATGTCCCTGCAGAACAGCCCATTGAATTGGCTGGAGAGGCCAACGGGTCGCTCCCCTGCCCTTCATGACCAAGCGTGAGGGCATAACAGGTAGGCGGAGCATCTGTGACATAATTAACCGTTACGGTGTGGTCTTCCGCTGGCATAAACAGATAGTTGTTGCTGGCAGTACTGCCGTCATTAGCCGTGCCTTCCCAACTCTGGATCCACCAACCACTTGCCGGGAGAGCCCCGCTCAGGTTGATTGATTGACCAACTGTGTACTTGCCAGTTGTGCAGCCTGTTGAATTGGCAGGTGAAGCGATCGGATTTGCCCCACTGCCAGTGTGTGTCAGGCTCAGGGCATAGCAGCTTTTGATGTAATTCACTGAAACTGTGCGAGGTCCGGCTGGCATGGTCAGCGTATTGGTGCTGGCTGTGCTGCTGTTATTGTTTGTTCCACTCCAGCTGCCAATCTCATATCCCTCATCAGGTACTGCACCACTTAAAGTGATCTCCTCTGTTGCATGGTATGAACCTGCCGCGCAGCCGGTTGAATTGGTTGGCGAAGCCGTCGGGTTTGTGCCGTTGCCAGTGTGATTGAGCGTAAGCGCGTAGCAGGCCGCTGTGAAATTGGCAGTGACACTCTTGTCAGCATTCATGGTCACTGTGGTTGTGGCTGAGGAAGCGTTAGCCACATCCCCTGTCCAGTTGGCAAAGGAATACCCGCTGGCAGCTGTTGCGTTTAGAGTGACAACCGTTCCCGGGTTATAGTCATTGCTCCCGGAGGGGCTGACTGTGCCTGCGCCAGCTGGGCTGACCGAGGTGGTCAGGGTAAAGGGATCTACTTTTGTGAAATGGGCGGTGACACTTTTATCTTCAGTCATCACAACTGAACAAGAGCCTGAACCTGTGCAGGCACCGCTCCAATGATCAAAGGCATAGCCCAGGTTTGCTGTGGCAGTGACGTTAACTGTACTGCCCAGTACTCGAGCGTTCACACCGACTGGGGGGTTGGTGATTCCAGCTTCCGCTGGATCCACGGAAATGGTTAAATTGCGCTTTTCGACTGGCGTATTGGGTTCGATGGTGTACGTGTCAGAAATTCCAGTCGTGTTTGAGCGTACATATTCCACAGTGGTTTCTTCAGGCCCTACTGTAATACGCAGGTATCCTGAACTGGGATACATTGATATCGTCTCATAGTCAGCGTAAGTGCCAACTGTATAAATGCCGGGGAAACCAGACCCAGTCATACCAGGAGAAGGCACTTCCTGATAAACAATGTTATCCCGCCTTTCATATACATACTGGTGATCATGCCCATGGAAGTAAGCACTGACACCATTATCCACCATCAATTGATGGATAGTCTTTGACCATCCCGGGCGTTTTGTTGCGAACTCATCCACCCCGCTGGCGTTGTTGCCGCCCCACTCAAAATAGGCAGCTGCCTCCGCACCACCGCGCACATAACCCGCGTCGACGCCGATGATTGCACGTGGAATACCACCCAACATATTGTGTGAGAACATGAATTTATACTTGGCCGTACTGTTTTCAAGCACATCAGTTAACCAATCATATTGTTGCTGTCCCAGAGTCCAGCTCCATTGATCGCCATCAACCGGATCATCAGACCCCTCCCCTGCCGCAGGATTATAGGGAAGATTCATTGTGTATTGGAAGGGGTCAATCACCACAAAGAGTGCATCCCCCCACTCCCAGGCATAGTAATCTTCACGGAGCTTGTCACCATAAACGGTATCGTCGATCCTATCAAGGGGGTCCGTATTGCCGGAATAGAACCCGCCCGGTCCTTCGTCAACAGGCGTGGGGAAGTAGGCTTTACGCGCTTGAATGTTCCCTACACCAGAACTGAACGGCATATCATCCAGATTCCAGCCTTCTTCATCTTCATGGTTTCCAGAAGATAGAAATATCGGAACGGATGGACCAATCTTGCCGAAGATCAGTGGTTCACGGTATGCCAGGTAGCGATCGTTAATGGCAGACTGGTTTGTGCTGCTGTCAATGTAAAAAGTGTCCCCAAGGTCGATATGGAAATCAGCCGGGTCGTTCAAGATATTTTGCATCGCGTTTTTTGTATTATCGTTGCGGCTATAGTGATCGTCAGAAGTCACTGTGAAAATGAAGGTGCTGCCTGTGGCGCGTTGGGTCATGAATGAATGTTCATCCCGCACTACCCAATCATCCATCGCATCTCCTGGTGTGTGATAACGCATGCGGTAGTAATAGCGGGTGTTGGCTGTCAACCCAGTGATGGTGATTTCATGCGGCTGCCCACCTGTCGCGGTGTAGTTGATGGTTTGGTCCGGATAGACCCCCGAAGTCGTCCCATACTGGTAGTGATATTCGATTTGTGATGCCGGGACAATGTTGATCGTGATCGAGGTATCGGTCGGTTTGCCGAGTAACTCCCCTGCAGTGAAGGTGATTGGAGTAGCAGCCCGGACTTCACCGTTGCTTACTCCCATCATGGCACTAACCAGAACGATAATCAACATAAACGAACTGATCAATCTGCTAAATTGTCCAAGCTCAACCTTGCTAAGTTTCTTTATTCGTACTACTGTTTGTTTTTTCATTGATGCTCCATTAGTCACTTTTTTTGATAAATTACCTGGTATTAGTCTTTCTTAGTATTCCTTATGCTTTCTATCTATTTAATGATCAACGGCAGATAAATAAAGAAAGCATCTGCCGGGCTTTCTATGTAAATGACCTTGACCATATGAGCGCTGGCGGGCATTAGTAAACTGTTTGTATTTGCCGTGCTGCTGTCATTGGCAGTCCCGCTCCAGCCGCTGATCTCCCAACCCGAGGCTGGAACTGCCCCACTCAGGCTGATCGATTGCCCAGACGTATATGTCCCTGCAGAACAGCCTGTTGAATTGGCTGGCGTGGCTATTGGATCGCTCCCCTGCCCTTCATGACCAAGCGTGAGGGCATAACAGGTAGGCGGAGCATCTGTGACATAATTAACCGTTACGGCGTGGTCTTCCGCTGGCATAAACAGATAGTTGTTGCTGGCAGTACTGCCGTCATTAGCCGTGCCTTCCCAACTCTGGATCCACCAACCGCTTGCCGGGAGAGCTCCGCTCAGGTTGATCACTTGCCCGGCAGTGTATTCACCTGTTACACAACCCGCTGAACTGGTTGGAGAGGCCACCGGGTCTGCCCCACTGCCTGTGTGGGTCAGGGTCAGCGCGTAGCAGCCCATGACATAATTCACTGAAACGGTACGAGGTCCGGCTGGCATGGTCAGCGTGTTGGTGCTGGCTGTGCTGCTGTTATTGTTCGTTCCACTCCAACTGCCAATTTCATATCCAGCATCAGGTACTGCCCCGCTTAAAGTGATCTCCTCTGTTGCATGGTATGACCCTACCGCGCAGCCATCCGAACTGGTGGGTGAAGCAGTTGGATTGCTACCATTTCCCGTATGACTCAGGGTCAGTGGATAACAGGCTTCAGTGAAGTTGGCAATAACCGTTTCATCGTCGTTCATAGTAATTGTAGTTGTGGCAGAGGAAGCGTTAGCCACATCCCCTGTCCAGTTGGCAAACATAAATCCACTGGCAGCTGTTGCACTTAAGGCCACAACTGTTCCCGGGTTGTAGTCATTGCTACCGGAGGGGCTGACTGTGCCTGCGCCCGAAGGGTTGACCGAGGTGGTCAGAGTAAAGGGATCTATTGTTGTGAAATGGGCTGTAATGCTTTTTGGAGCATCCATGGTAATCGTGGTTGTAGAAGATGAGGTGTTTTCCACGTCACCTTCCCAATAGTCAAAAGCATAGCCGACATTCGCTGTGGCTGTGACCTCCACCGTCCGACCTTCCATAATTGCATTTATGCCTTCAGGGGGATTGGTCGTACCGGCCCCATCAGGAACTACGTCAACAGTTAGATCATGAGTAACTGGCGGAATTAGATCGAAAGCATGCGCGACATTCTTATTTTCGCCATCTCCGGGCAAGTAGGAACGGACGTATTCTGATGTTACCTGATCGGGTGAAACAGTTACCCGGATGTGACCTGAATTCTCAAGGATAGAAATGGCGTCCGGATATAGATTTTCGTTGTATCCGTAACTGTAAGGTTCCCAGGTATAGCCAGCATCATCTGGTTTTGGAACTTCCACATAGGCTATCCCATCAACCTCCTCATAGGCATACATATGATCGTGTCCATGGAAGAAGATGTCCACGGCGTTGTCAATCATTAATTGGTGAACCGGAACCGTCCAACCTTCTGAAGCTGGTCGATGAGTATCCCAGCCCCAAGTGCCATCAGCATTCTTGCCTCCCCACTCAAATAATTCCGCAGCGCTCTGACCACCCCGTCCATAAGGTGTTGTGCCGCCTGTCACATGATGAGCGAAAACAAATTTATATTTCGCCGTGCTGGTTTCAAGCGTATCCTTGAACCATAAGTATTGCTCAATGCCCAGGCTCCAATCCCAGCGATCACCGGATTCCTCACCATCCTGACCTTCACCACCATAACCTTCACCAAAGTCATCTGGCCAAATCATTGAGTAGTGGAAAGGATCCAGCACAACAAACAAGGCGTCGCCCCACTCCCATGCCCAATAATCCTCTCGGTATCCATCACCACCAATTGGTGGATCGATTAAATCCGTGTTTCCGGAGTAAAAATCATCAGGTATAGGATTCGGATAGAACAACTTGCGATATTTCATGCCGACCTTAGAAAGGGACTGGTCAGGAGCTGTAAAAACATCATCGAAATTCCAGCCTTCCTCGTTTTCATGGTTCCCTAATATGCTAAAAAAAGGTACTGAATGGGTCAGGGGTTGAAGCAAAGGACGCTGAACATAATAAGCATCATGTGCTTCCTGTTCTGTCATACCAGTACCCAGAGGGGAGGGATCCATAGCGTAGGTGTCGCCCAAATCAATGTGGAAATCAGGGCTGTCATCTTTGACATTCTGGAGAGTCACTCGATAGAGCTCCTGCTCTTCAGCAGTCTGGCCTCCATACTGACCAAGATGTGAGTCGCTGATGATGGTGAAAGTAAAACCTTCTCCAGGTGATCTTTGGGTGATAAAGGAGTACTCAGCGCCCAGATTCCAGTCGGTGACACCAGTCCTGCGGTAGCGGATCTGATAGTAATAACGGGTATTTCCGGTCAGGCTATCTATTTTTATTTCTGTTGGTTCAATTGGAAAAGTTGGTGTCGTCCCAGCCCCTACTGAATTGAAAGGACCTATCTCGTACGAATAAATGCCAGGTTCTATGCCATAATCCACAAAAAACTCAGCATCATAATCGGTGATAATGTTTGCGGTAACAGATTCATCTGTAGGTCGTCCCAGCATAATGTTGAAATCCACTGGATTGAGCGGAGCGGAACTGCCAGTCACTGGAACATTTCTGGTCGTCGCGCCACTGCTGGCGTGTGTGATGGCACCGCTGGCCTCTCCTTCAGAGCTCATGCTAAATCTCACATAGATCGGAGTATCACCGACTGTTCCTCCGCTCTGAGTCAGAGTCAGTTGATCCGTGAAACCTGAACCTGAGCTGAGGGATATCTCAAAATGTTCCGGGGCATTGATTAAGATGTCTTCCGATAAATTAATTCCTGAAACAGTGTAGATCTGTTCACTTGAAACACTACCAGGAAGAGCGTAGAACGTTTCGAGTGTCCCACTCAATACAATCGTGGGTTTGTTGGCAACAAGATCTGCCTTAAATGTGCCAATAATTGCGCCCCAGTCACGGGCTGTTATCCCACTTATTGCTACGGCATATTCGCCTGTGGTATCTACAATGCGGTAGCCTAGGGTGATGGTTATGTTTGTATCAGCAGTTCCACCAGTTGTGCCGGCACGTGGGCCGGCAATAAAGGAATTTTCCCAGGACCCAGCAGCATCATCCACAGGGCCTTCCGTTCCTACCACACCAATCAGCAATTCATCTGCCTGAGTTGTTGTTGAGGTAAATCCGGAAGAAGGTGCTGAGGAATTCGCTGCTGTTGCAGAAGCGAGCTGGTCAAGCGCGTCGCTATCCGCCAGCCCGTCAAACAGAGCGGCTACAGCTGCGTGCGAAGTTACAGCCACACTGAAGGAAATCGTGATTTCACTTCCGATAGGCATCGAATTGACATCATAAGCCGCAAAAAGGTAGGTTCGGATCTGACTGGTGTTGATTACCAGGGCTTCTTGCTGATAACTATTGCCAGCGGAATCGGTAACTGTCACCTGCAAATTGGAATTGGGATCTGTGCCTAAGGCCAACAGTATGTCATTCCCGGTTACAACTGCGACTTGAGTCTCGATGACAAGTTCTGTTGAAGAAGACTTGGAGACCACTTCTCCCAAACTTCCTAAATATGTAAGGCCAGCACCATTCATCATTGGAGATTGCTTTGAACTGGCGGCAATTAAAGCCTGGGGAAATTGAAGACCCAACATTGAAAGAACAAGGATAATTACAGAAATTTCTTTTACAAATATGGTGAGTCGGTCAACTTTTTTTCCTGAAGTGTAGAGCAGCTTTTTCATTGGTTCCTCCATTGACTATCAAAAAATACAAAAGGACTAACACTGTTGATTTTTAATGGCATATCTAATTCGAGAAATTTTTCTTAGTTCCGCTTTTCAGCATTGGAACAATTGCCTGTTACCGCCTTTCCTCTCTTTTTCGGGAAAGCAAAAACACCTTCCCGGACCGACGAGGTCGAGCTACTCGACGATAAACGAGATTGATGTACGACAAATCATAAAAATCCAATGGGGCTAATCTGGCCCCATCAATAAGAACTATTCGCCCATTAACGCAATAGAGTGAACACAGCAAGCAGAAAACAAAAACGATTACTGGCTGCAAAAAAAGTATTGTTTTCATCCTATTTCCTTGATTACACCCTTGCTCACAAATAGCTTTGTGTGAAATCAGATGTTATCAGCCACAATTAAAATGGGCTTCCTTGTTGAAACCAAGGACATAAATATGTATTTAATTTTTGTTAATGTAGGTCAAAATCCCTTTCTTACACATCGTTCTCTATGAAATTTGACCGCCAGATCATGTTGCAAATCTGGTAAATAACCCACTTAAAATTGTTTACGATATTGGGCTTAGAAGTTACCCCCTTTTGCGGTACATTCTTGTAGAAATAACCTGCGATATCCCCTGCTCTGATTATCTTATGTTATTAGAACAAAGATAGTATCTTCTTACCCCTTGTCAATTCTTGGTTTTTCTCCTCCTTCAAGAAACGCCAATAAAGAGATATTTATTATGCTTTTAATACTATAAATTCTTCTTCAAAAAATGTCAAGCAAGCCGCTTTGGTTCAACAATTAGGGGCAAGGTTATGAGTACAAAGTAGAAGATGCCTTGCAAATAATCGCCCTGAGTCTGGATTACCCAAGCGCAAATCAATGGACCTCCCTTGAAACCAAAAAAATTAACATATAATAGATACCCTTGATTCGTTATATGTGTACTATGTGCTGACCCCACATAATCCAAATTAGTTACGAAAATTGACTATTGACTCAACGAATATCTCAATTATAATGAAACATAGGTGGATTTTTATTCTTTTTGGTTTTATTGTTGAACATTGGGAGGAAGGTGACGAATGACAAAGTGGACCGTACGAATTTTTTTACTTTTAGCTATCATTATTAGTTTGGGAATATTACGTGTTGATGAAACCAATGCCCAGGGTCCTACGCCTGGTGCGATCTGGACCACTAGTGGTGGATGCGGAGATGAGCAACAAAATGTCAATCAATACGAGACAGGTGAGACTGTTTGGATCAATGGCAGAGGCTTTATTCCAGGAACATATCCTTGGAGTATCCAGGGTCAACCTGGTGGCGCATCCGGCGATCCGAATATCATAGTAGCCTCTGGTAATGTCACTACAAACGCTTTTGGAGCGTTTTGTTTCCCGGCTTATACAATCCCTGCTGATGATTGGGGCACCTATAATGTCAACGTGTGCGTTAAGAGCGATAATTATCGTGTAAATCAGCAACCGACTCCAACCGATCCAACCCCAACCGATCCGACTCCAACCGATCCAACACCAACCGATCCGACTCCAACCGATCCAACACCAACCGATCCAACACCGACTGATCCGACGCCAACTGATCCGACGCCGACCGATCCAACACCCACTGATCCGACACCCACTGATCCAACACCCACTGATCCGACGCCGACTGATCCGACTCCGACCGATCCAACACCCACTTACCCAACCCCAATAATCACCCAAACACCAGTACCGGTTACGCCACCTGCTACTGGTGGACCATTTGATCCATCCCTGTTCCTTTATGCAACCATCGCATTCGGACTAATTTCCCTCAGCTCGTTGTTTTTGTGGAAGAAAAGGGTTGAATAAAGTCAATAAAAAACTGCTTGGTTATCTTAGCATAATCACTGGCTTTATCACTATTATTCTGGGGCTTATTGTTTTTCAACTATATAAGCCCCAGTTTGTATTTCCAGTTTCGACCAATGTGCCAGTAGAGGATCCATTCTTGATTGCCCCAAGAGTGTCCACGGAGACAAATACATTTGCTGCGGCAACATCAGAGGAAGAATCCCTTTTTCCCACACAAACCAATCACCTTCAAGATTCAGCCAGATCAATCCTAACCAATACCCCAAATTCTACTCTTCCCTGGATGGAATTTGAAGGGGTTAGCCTGTTGGATTCGCCCACAAACATGTCTTTCAAGCCTGTTTGTGACGATTTAGAGATATACTTACCTCAGTTCCAGATTATTCCCTGGACCCCAGAGGTCTTCTCAAATGGAGATTTTGATATTGATAAAAATACAGTAGTTGCCTGGGAACATCTTGGGTATACCGGTTTGTGGATCCACTCAGGAACAGATTGGTGGGGCAGATCGCTGGCAGCCTTCCCACTTCAGGTGTTTCTGGAAATCAACGAAAATGGATACATGCGTACCTTGGACGAATTCGAGCAATTCGCACTTGATTGCTTCATCGGTTCCCAAGTAAACATACAAGTAGGTGAGCAGCTGGTTAAAGGAAAAGTTACAGCTTTTGCGCGAGTCGCACCTGATGATGTTGATGAAGTTTCAACCCATACCATGGACCTGGTTCCATATTTGAACGAAAAATACCCAAACAGAGGTTTTGACCTGCTTAATCCTCAGGATTTGGTGCTCTATTTTTGTGGGCGGCAATTAGTCCCCGAAGACAGTAACCCGGATTATGATTACTATACTCAGGCTCGTATCATTGTAGGCATTCAGCCCTTGAATTAATTTTTTACCCATAGACAGAACAATTCAATCCCTATTCTCGCCAGTATCCTGATACGCGTCCAGTTTGTGAAGGGCACTGGCCGTGCAAGACCTTGACCGTCAAGTTTCAAATTCTTTAAAGTTGATGGAATTGAAGCCCCTCCCTACTAAGAAGAAATTTCGGACAGTGGAACCTTGCTCACGCCTTGGTAGTCCGGGTCCCGCAGCCTACCCCTGAGCCTGGTGAATGGGGTTGAACCCGGCTCGATTTACTCTCCGTTCTCGCCGGTATCCCGATACTTTCCAATACGTGGTTTGCAGAGCTAGCTGAGAGAAAAAATGGTTTCCTTACTATCTATAATGGCTACGCGCATAAACAATCGGATAGAGTAGTATTTGTTTGAGACCTTCGGTCAGAACCCTTGCAAGGGTGTACTGGTTAGTAGAAAGCTTCGGTTAAATTATCCTGGAGCGTTTGTGCCAGCAACAAAGTAGACGGATATCTGGAAACCAGCAAAATTAAAAACTGTTTGACTACAATGCTTTTCAGTTACTCATCAGTCAAACGCCTTATGTAACTTGAATTCTCCTTTAAAATATATTATTATATAAATATCCATCTAACTAAAACGCCAATCTTGAATCGATTCTTCGAAGGCTTTGCCAAAGATTTGTTTTGCGAAGCTATCAAGAAGCTTGATTTGTGTTCACAAACGAAAGGAGGGCATATTGAGCAGACTCCAAAAAACCAACGGTTATACAGTTTTCAAACATTAGGCGCGTTAAAAAGGAGAAAAAAAAAGAAAAAATATCTGTGGTTGATGCTAATTCTTTTGGTGGTCAGCCTGGCTCTGACTGCGTGTGATACTCCCCCTTATACTGCCCCAGAAGGAACCCCTCATGAAGAATGTGTGCCAGTTTGCAAGGAAATCTACGATCAGTATTGGCCGGATGTCTCTACTGGTGCTTGTGTCTCACAGTGTCAAACTGGAAAGTACACAGCATTCAAATTGACCTGTAATGAAGATGTGTTCCTTGAATTTTTTGGCTTTGAAACAAAAAAGGATTGCCAGAATTTTTGGGATAGCTTGAAATAGAACAGGTAGACAACTGAGGCCGTTCCAGAATTAGGGACGGCTTCTTTTAATTTAGCACAGCAAGCACATACAAAGAATCAACTACATCAAACAGAAAAATGGCGAGGCTGGGAATTGCGAGTGAACACGAAGTCCTGGGAGCGTAGCGAGCAGGAATCCCAGAACCAATCATCATTTCATTTTAAATAAAAAATGGCGAGGCTGGGATTTGCGAGCGCTTTTTGCGATGTCCTGGGAGCGTAGCGAGCAGGAATCCCAGAACCAATCATCTTTTAATTCACTCAGGCAGGTTAAAAGAAAAATGGCGAGGCTGGGATTTGCGAGCGCTTTTTGCGATGTCCTGGGCGCTCAGCGAGCAGGAATCCCAGAACCAATCATCATTTCATTATTTAATAAAAAATGGCGAGGCTAGGATTTGCGAGTGAACACGAAGTCCTGGGAGCGTAGCGAGCAGGAATCCCAGAACCAATCATCTTTTAATTCACTCAGGCAGGTTAAAAGAAAAATGGCGAGGCTGGGATTTGCGAGCGCTTTTTGCGAAGTCCTGGGAGCTCAGCGAGCAGGAATCCCAGAACCAATCATCATTTCATTTTAAATAAAAAATGGCGAGGCTGGGATTTGAACCCAGAACCAATGGCTTATGAGTCCACTGCTCCACCGTTGAGCTACCTCGCCGAACGAACATTGATATTAACCGAAACGAGGAAAAAAGTCAACCAAAATTTTAGAAAAATCAGCACAGGCCTCTCACAATTATCGATAAAACTATGGATTCAATTATGAAAATTTTTGCCTTAAAGCGATATTTCTGAACGAGATATTTAAGTAGACTTGGGGAAAACTTACTATAAAAAAGCGCTGAATAATTTCCACAAAATCCACTCACACATCCAATCCCATTCCATAAATAAAGCAATGAATTTGGTTTTTAGTCTCCCCACATTCGCAGAAACCTGTTAATCGTCTTAATCAATCGACACAATAGATTACTGTATAATTCCCTCAGTATATAAAAGGATAGTTTATGCCCTCACTAAAAGAAGTTCAGCAATTTTTCCCTGAACCCAGCCAAAACATCATCCGTGAACTTTGGTCGGTTGTCCCTGAAGAGCAGCGCCGAAACGTACAAGATACCATCGCCAACCTGCCCCTGGGCAAGAACCCCACCAAGACGATGATTGACCTGGCCCTTACACACTCGAAGGCGGTTCTGGGCAACCACAAAAAAGTCGCCATCGTCGGACCAGCCAACGTGGGCAAATCGACACTTTACAACCAGTTCATCCGCAATGACCAGGACAAGGCAATGGTCAGCCCTATCCCTGGCACCACCCGCGTCAACCAGGAAGCCGATGCGGGGATTTTTAACCTGGTCGACACCCCAGGCGCGGACGCGGTCGGTCCGGTTGGCACCCAGGAACGCGAACACGCCCTCCAGGCTGCCCGCTCGGCTAACTTCCTTATCATGGTCTTCGATGCTATCCAGGGTGTGAAGCAGACGGAACAAGATTTGTATCAGCTAATGCTGGCTTTGAAAAAACCGTTTGTGGTCGTCTTAAATAAGATCGACCTGGCAGGAAAACATAAAGATGCCATCATCGAGAAAACCGCTCTCAACCTGGACATAGACCAATACCAGGTGATCCCTGTCTCAGCATTGAAAGGCACGGGAATCGCTGATATCACCATGGCGATCATTGCTGCTGATCCGGCCATGACCCTGGCACTGGCAAATGCCATGCCAATGTACCGACGGAAAATCGCCTGGCGGACGATTACCACATCCTCCTCGCTTTCTGCTGCAATCGCCCTCTCGCCTCTGCCGGTGATCGACTTTTTTCCGTTGATCGCCAACCAGGTTGGAATGGTGATGACCATTGCTCGAATTTACCAATACAAGATCACCCCTGCCAGAGCCCGCGAGTTAATTGGCACCTTTGGCTTGGGGATGCTCGGACGCTCCTTATTCCAGCAATTTTCCAAGTTCGCCAGTGTTCCGGGCTGGCTGCTGAGCTCGGCTATTGCCACCTCCATGACTGTTGTGATGGGTTACGCGGCAATCGAATGGTTTGAGAAAGGTGAACGTATCTCGAAAGAACGCTTTGGTGAGCTGAGCAAAGAGCTTAGTGAGAAAATGATGAAGCGCTTTAAGCAGGCTTTCAAAAAGAAACCCGGCAAACGCAAGTTGAAGGAAACCGTGATTGACATCGTGGCGGAAGAGTCCCTGCGATCTTCTGAATCGAAATCAAAATAAGACTCACTTTGCAAATTCCTCAACAATTTCTTCACATTTTTACTAGAGACTAGGTGGATGGGGAATTTGCTAAAACACTTTCATATGTGAAAAAACGATCACGCTTTTTATGCAATATTTTTAAAAAATTATCTTAAGATTTCATCATAAACCTCTCGTTGTTATGGTAAAATAATTTCTGAAATTTCAGGTTGTATAGAATCATCAACAACCACAGTAATTTGTCAGGATTTCTAATCGCTGAACATGCAAAAAAGTTACGGGGGAGCTAAGTCAGGCGAAATACGACAAATTACCCAACTCCGGGCATTGATAATGCCGTCTGGAATTAAAAATTGAACACTAACCTTTTTGCGAATTGTTGATTTAGGCGCGGCTTTTTGCTAAGCGTCCCACTATAAAGAAAGGGTAAAAAAATGAAGACTCAGCGCTTGTTAACTCAGTACTTAATTGCATGCATCCTGCTGCTCGGCGCCTTGGTGCTGCCATCAGACCGGGCATCCGCAGCCACTTGCACCTGGCAGGGGACAACAACGGATTGGTATAACACTGATAACTGGAGCGGATGCCTTGACGGAAGCAGTTCTCCTACTTATCCCAATGACACCCACGATGTGATCATCCCCTCCGGTCAACCGGCCTATCCCGTACTGACCGGATATCAGGACCAAGTCGACATGAATACACTAACTATCGAAACGAACGCCCAGATCACAATTGACGAACAGACCACATTCTTGGCGAATCAGGTGGACAACTATGGGACAATCCGCATTCAGGATGTGAATGGACATAACCTGCGAATTCAAGCTCCCTTCAACAATTATGGGGTTGTGAACTCCGGTATTTATGCTGCACTGATCCTGTATGAATCCGGTATCCATACCGGTACATTCACTGGAAAGCAGTTGAGTATTTTCCAGTCCCCCGATACGGAACGCATCAACACCTTCCAGATCGGTTCAAGCATTGATGTGAGCATCATTTTTGCAGGCGAATACAACTCCATAAATATTTATGGCAGCGTTATCTCCGGCACGACCTATATTCGTACAAATTCTGTAGTTGACATCTCCGCCAGCCAATCTGCCGATTTGGGCATGATCGTTTTGCAGGGAGGAGAAATAATTGCCAGTGCCTTTAACATCTCCTCGGGGGAAACGTTTTCAGGTACCGGAACGATCGAATCCAATGTAACAAATGCCGGCACGGTCAGCCCCGGAAATTCTGCTGGCAGCATTACAGTGCAGGGCGATTACACCCAATCTGCAGATGGCATCCTGGATATTGAACTGGGCGGCACTACTGCAGGCACACAATACGACCAGCTGACCGTCACTGGCACGGCAACGATGGCTGGCACGCTGAACGTGAGCCTGATCGATGGTTTTATCCCCCAAGTGGGCGATTCCTTCTCGATTTTACCTTACGGCACCCGTTCGGGTGGGTTTTCCACGCTAAACGTGCCAGAAGAATACCGATGGGGCTTTCAATACGCATACTCCGGGGTAATTCTAACGGTTTTGGAAGGCGGTTCGATCAGCGGCTCTGTCACCTGTGATTCCACCAACACCGTCTTTGTAGATCTCTGGGCAAATGATTACACAGCCCCACCCCCTTATGATACCGTCCAGATTGATTGTAATGAAGGTTACGGCTTTACTAACTTACCTGATGGCACTTATTTCGTCGGTGCCTGGATCGACCTAAACGAATCAGGAGATGGCCCACCAGAGCCGGGTGAACCCATAGCTTGGTACGGCGACCCAACAGCCGTGACAATCACAGGTGGTGAAACCAAAAGCGGCGTCGACATCACTTTCCCTGCAGAAAGCATCCAGCTCTTCCTGCCCCTGATTTTGAGATAGGAGGCGTTGTTCAGGTAAATCAACGGGTTAGCAGCTGGTAATCCACTCATAACAACAAAACAAGCTGGCGGTTTGTACAACCGCCAGCTTGTTTTCTAAAAAAACCTCAAGCTATCTTACGATCATCGGCAAAAAGATTTTTTCCGGCTCCCAGGACATCACTCCGGGTGAGAACTCGCTGGTGGCAACCGAGGTTGTGCCGTCCATTAAAGTGGCAGTGGCTGTCAGGCAGGGACCGATGATGTTATTTGGAAAAAGATCGCTTATATGCCAGATTCCTGAGTTGCCGCTGCTGTCTGTATTGATGGCACTATTCCATTTAAAGACCTGTTTCCCTTGTCCATAGCCATTACTTCCGCAAAACGGACTCGAAAAAACTTCGATATAGTATTGTTTGTTTGGGGTTGAGTGCAAACTGATATCAAAATCGACTATCTTAACCGCTCCGAAATCCTGGACAACTACATCCGAAATTAAGGGAAAATTTTGCAGCCCGTTTGGTCCGATATCAGCATCTAAAGTATCATTCAGGGAGACCCCATCATCATCGAGGTCAATGCCCATCTCTCTGTTTCCGTAGATTTTGTTTTTTGAAATCGGTACAACTGAATTTCTGAGGATTACAATACCTTTATTGAAATTTGTGATTTGATTGAACGAAATTTCTGGATAACCAGTTGCATCTTCAATAAATATGCCATCCCGATCTGGATCAATCGGGTAAACAAAGCCATTTCTTGAAATACCCAAAAAATTGTGTTTGATCAACAAATTGATGTTATTAACCGAATCACTCTCAACAGAGACACCCTGCGGAATGACGTTGCCATACTCAGTTGTCTCGCCGCCAATCCTCAGGTAAGGGCTGTCAAAGACTTTCAGATCCCCCACTCCATTGGGGACATATGCTGTACCAGCCGCGTTGGAGCTGAAGGTGTTCCCTTGAATCGCAGCTTTATTTGACTCCGCAATAAAAACACCAAGGTTGGTATTGCCGGCGATCAAGTTTCCCTGGGTGAGATAGTCTCCTCCGATGTTCAATCCTCCCGTGCTCTTCACTACTTCAATACCGTGATTGCCGTTATGCTCTGGCGTTGTATCGTCCACCATGCCGATGTAGTTGTTGAAAATGACGATGCCGGTGTTTGGATTCGTGTTTTCAATGTAGATGCCAGATTGTGAATTACCCGCAATCACGTTGCCATCCTCAGCGCTGTTTCCCCCAATCCAAACTTGGCATTCACTAGAAACAGTGGCCACATCCTTTATGTATATGCCTTTGGTATTAGGGTCTCTTGACTCAGTATAAGGATCATACCCAAAATAATTACTGGTTACGTGAACCACACCTTCTTCTCCATTGTTCAAATTGCTAATGGCAAGTCCATTCTCACTATCAAGAAGTATGTTGTTAGTGATGAAATCCGTGCCGCCAAAATACACAAAAATCGGAGCTAAACGGAAATTCTTAAAAATTAGGCCCTCAACTGTCGTGGATTGATTACCAGAGATGACCAAACCGAAGTTGTTGTTTCCGTCTATCGTGATGCGCTTCAAAGGATTATCGTTGATCAGGTTGGCTTGGGTGTAAGTAGGTAAATCTGAAGTAATCTCAATCGTTGCGGGTGAGGGGAGATTAAAGAGAATATTCACAATGTGATCACTTTGGGTTAGAGGTCTGGATTGCTCCAACGCTGCCCTTAGGGAGCAGTTATTTTGAGCATCCGCGCAGATATTATCCGTTAGGTTAGCATCAATGGTGTCATTTGTAGTATCCACCGTAAAGTAATAGGTCGCAGCCTGCACTTCGACCGATGTTGAAAAAATGGAAAGGAGCAAGATTACACATAAAGTAACTCGATGGAATGCTCTAAAACTCACGGCTGCCTCCTGAAATATTCAATTATGGGTAGAGAACTATTGGATGTTTGTGGATTAAATTATAATCACAAAATTGCTGTGAAAGATAAAATCCACGACCAATATTGCATTTTAAAATAGATCCGGTTTTCGGCTTAGTTCAACTTCACAAGGATGATTTGCACTTGTCTCGAGATTGGATAAGTGAGGGTAGCGAGATGGGCTATTTGATTACAAATAAACATGGAAGAGGCTAAGTTGGTATTCCTGGATACTCAATTAAAAGACGAAGGAGGAAGGAGAGAAATCTTCTGAAGATCCCACGCCATCCTCCTGCAAATAAGAAGTCTGAGTAACTTCCTTATATTAGATCAATCCATTCTCCCGACCAACTTTTTCGAAAACTTCTAAAACCTTCACCAATTGCGGCTCGGTGTGGGTTGCCATATAACTGGTTCGCAGCAGTTGGCGACCAGGCGCAGTAGCGGGGGAAATGACCGGATTCACAAAAACCCCATTATCAAACAACTCCCGCCAAACCTTGAAAGTCAGGGCATCGTCCCCGATAATGATTGGAATAATAGGTGATTCAGACTGACCGGTGTCGAAGCCAAGTTGGCTGAAACCGGCGCGCATAAACTCCGCATTCTTTGTCAACAGTTCCACCAGTTCAGGCTCATCGTGCATAATTTCGAGAGCCGCGAGAACTGTGGCTGTGTTCGCGGGTGGAATGCTGGCGCTGAAAATAAGGCTGCGGGCATGGTGTTGAATGTATTCAATTATGTCAGCATCCCCGGCAATAAATCCGCCAATTGAGGCAAATGATTTGCTAAAGGTCGACATGATCAGATCTACATCATCTGTCATACCAAAATGAGCTCCAGTTCCCCGCCCACCGCCTAAAACACCCATGGCGTGGGCATCGTCCACCATCAAACGTACATTGTACTTTTTGCAGAGCGGAATGATCTCCGGCAATTTGGCTATATCACCCTCCATACTAAAGAGGCCATCCACGATCAGCAGTTTACCTGGTTCTTCGGGCAAACTCTGAAGAACGCGTTCCAGGTGAGGAATATCGTTATGGCGAAAACGCTCAATTTTTCCACCACTCAAAAAAGCCCCATCGACGATGCTGGCGTGATCTTCTTTGTCAAGAATGACAATATCACGCTTGCCCACGATCGAGCTGATTGTGCCGAGGTTCACCTGCATGCCGGTCGAAAACACCAGGGCAGCTTCTTTGCCCACCCACTTCGCTAATTTTTCTTCCAATTCTTCGATGATGGACATATTTCCATTCAAAAAACGGGACCCGGTACAGCTCGTGCCATATTTTTTGATTGCTTCGATTGCTGCTTCACGCACTTTGGGATGTGTGGTCAGCCCCAGGTAATTGTTTGAACCGCACATGATGATCCGGCGGTCCTGATACACCACTTCAGTGCCTTCGTTGCGATCCAATGGAATAAAATAAGGGTAAGTACCGCTGGCTTTTGCCTGCTTTACAGTTTCATAATTAAATGCTTTAGTGAATAAGTCCATTTCAAACCTTTCCAGTTTCTACACAACTTAACGCGATAATAACTCTCGGGATACGACCCAATTATAGTCTCTGAACACAAAGGGCATATTATATCCAAAATTGAAGTGGTCTGGAGTAGAATTGACAGAAAGTCAGCCAGAATAAACGAAGGACTTGATATATGAGAAAGTTAATCCCTCTATTGATCATCATGTTGCTGCTTTTTGCCTGCAATTTCCCTACAGATGTGGACTATTCCCAGGACCCGGTGGTTCAAACCAACGTGGCTATGATCCTCACCCAGGGTGCGCAAACACAAGAAAGCAGCCCTTCTGATCAAACCGAAACTGAGGTTCCAGTTCAAACTACTACTCCTGCAGAGGAGACACAAGCTCAACCCACACCAACTATTGAGCTCATCGAGACTGCCACGGTGGTTCCGACCGAAGTAGTTGAGCCAGAGCCTACTCAAACACCCTCCCCGACCCAAGCAGCCTCCCCGACCCAGGTGATCTCCACAGACCCTTGGGCTGGTCAAGCAACATTCGTTGAAGAATTCGACAGCGGTGATTATTGGGATTTCGAGAATGATTACCTTTACTCAAAAATCAGTAACGGTCAACTTGATTTCACATCGAAAGGCACTCCCTGGTGGAGCAGTTGGTATACCACCAATCCAGAATTCAAGAATGGCTATTTTGAAACAACTTTTAGCATGCCCAGCTGCCAGGGTCAGGACCGCTTTGGTCTTGTGATCCGTTGGGGTGGGACGGGCGACTTTTACTACATGGGATTAACATGCAGTGGCTACTGGGGTTTCACACAGTACACTGCCGCAAATGAAATCATCGACCTTTTGCCTTATCAGAAGAGCGACGCCCTCAACGCAGTCAGCGAAACTAATCAAATCGGCATTTTAGCCAAAGAAGATTCTTTTGAGTTTTACATCAACAGGCAAAAAGTTGGCTCCGCTAGCAATGACGCCATTGCAGAAGAAGGCAATTTTGGTTTTCTGACAATGTCTTCAGGAACACGAATTTTCAAAACCTTGATCGAACGATTGCAATATTGGTCAAGGTAGGCAATGTAGGGGACGGCTGCCATGCCTTCCCACAAAACTGGAGACCGATGGTCAAATTACGTGCTCGGTGAGGACACCGGCACGATCGGCTGGTAGGGATTGGGCTCTATTGCCCTGTAAGGGTGCTCCATTCCGCTAAATGGGAAACCGCGGCAGGAATGTGCTGAATTGGGCGGGTTTGGAACCCGCCTGTACGACTGAAAAAATCTAAATACGATTCTGTAGGGGACGGTTGCCATGCCGTTCCACAAAATTGGAGAACCATGACCAATCAATACATCGAAAAACCACACCTCGACGGCTCAAGTTTTTACTACCCGGGGAACAAAACTGGATTTTTACTCGTGCATGGTTTTACTGCCACGACAACCGAAGTGCGCCCCTTGGCGGAGCGTTTGCGTACTGCCGGTTACACCGTGAGCGCGCCACTCCTGCCCGGGCATGACACGCACCCTGATGATCTGAACAACGTCCGCTGGCAGGATTGGTATCAAACAGCACGCCAGGCTTACCTTGATTTGCGTGAGAGTTGTGATCAAATCTGGCTGGGTGGGGAGTCGATGGGTGCCTTACTTTGCTTGCTCACCGCAGTCGAATTCCCTGAAGTGACTGGGTTGCTGTTGTTCGCCCCTGCTTTGGAACTAAAAATCAAAGGTTCGAAGGCTGCTTATCTCCTGCAATATTTCATGAAGTACATCGATAAAGGACCATCGAAGGATGACCTGGAATGGAAAGGCTATAACGTTTTTCCATTAAAGGGCTTTGTTCAACTAATGAGACTTCAGCAACAAGTCAAAAAACAACTCAACAAAGTGACCCAGCCAACCTTGGTTTTTATCAGTAAGGCGGACAAAAGAGTTTCGATCAAAACTGGAGAATCCATTATCAACTCTATTTCATCGAACAGAAAACAGTTGATCATTTTGGAAGATTCACCCCACACCATGCTCTTAGAGCACGATAAACAGCAAATTATCGACCAGACAATCGAATTTGTTCAAAAAGTTAATGATTAGAAGGCGTTTTCGTCAACCAGTTTTTCGGTTATGGAATTGATCCTTAACCAGTAATTTCCTCCTTGGAACCAGTCTGCTGCAAAAAATGTCAACCTTTATTGACGCTCGGGAGTGCCGTGTGTATACTTGTATATTTGCCGGTAGTGATCTAGCGGTATAAATTTGGAGTTATTGTGATTAAGCCTGAAGGTAGTTACGTAGACTTGGATATGCCTAAGATTCTCTCCAGTAAAAAACTGGCGAGTTTGTGGCATTTAATGAAAGGCTACCACTTCAACTACTTGGTTGCGACGGTTTTCCTTGCCCTGGCTGCTTTCGCTCGCACCAATATGTACCTTGTGCTTGGTCGCTACCTGGACCAGGTGATTGGTGAGGGATTCTCGGGCAACGAATTGCTGCTGGCTGCCCTCAATTTTGGCGCTATGATCGTGCTCCAGGCAATCTCATCTTTTATGAGTAACTGGATGGCATCCTTCACGGCCGAAAATACCACACGTCGGTTGCGCGACTATCTTTTTGATCACATTCAGCGCTTGTCCTATGCTTATCACGCTGAATCTAAAACCGGTGACCTGTTGGAACGTGCTACTTCTGACGTGGATACATTAAGACGATTCTTTGCCGATCAGGCAGTGGGTATCGGGCGTATTGTCTTTATTTTCATCATCAACCTGATAGCGATTTACAGTATCAGTCCACGTCTGGCTTTGATTTCAATCATCATTGTTCCAATTATCCTGGTGGTATCCATGGTTTTCTTCAAGAAACTCAGCAAGGCTTACGAGTCTTACCAGGAGCAGGAAGCAATTTTAACAACCAACCTGCAAGAAAACCTGAGTGGTGTTCGGGTTGTTAAGGCTTTTGCCCGACAGGACTATGAAATCGAAAAGTTTGATGCCAACAATTTGGAGAAGTTTAATCGCGGTAGAAAACTGAATTTGATGCATTCTTTTTTCTGGCCAATTTCCGACTTGATTAGCGCGGGTCAGCAGATATTCAGCAATTTCACCGCTGCAATGATGGTTATTAACGGCACACTTACCTTAGGCAACTTCGTCGCCTTCAACTCCCTGCTTGCCTGGCTTATTTGGCCAATCCGCAACCTTGGACGCCTGATTGTGGACACTTCCCGTGCCTTTGTCTCTTTTGGGCGTGTCTCCGAAATCCTTAAGGCTCCCGAAGAAGACCTACTTACCTGCACCTATGAACCCTCTGAGGGCATCCTTGGACAAGTTGAGTTCAAAGATGTAGACTTCGAATACGAAAAAGACCACCCGGTATTGAAGCAAGTCTCCTTCAAGTGTGAGGCAGGGCAAGTGGTGGCATTGCTTGGTTCGACCGGGTCTGGTAAGACTTCATTGGTAAATTTGCTTCCCCGCTTCTACGATGTTACTGGCGGCAGCATTCTGTTAGATGGTGTCAACCTTAAAGAGTATTCGCGTTTCTATTTACGCTCTCAGATTGGAATTGTGGAACAAGAGCCGTTCCTTTTCTCCGATTCGATTCGCGACAACATTACCTATGGAGTCCACCGCGAAGTAACACAGGAGGAAGTTGAACAAGCCGCACGCGAGGCTGCCATTCACGATGTTATCCTCACCTTTACCAATGGTTATGACACACTGGTTGGAGAACGCGGTGTGACCCTTTCTGGCGGTCAAAAACAGCGCATCGCTATCGCCCGTACTTTGCTGATCAATCCGCGTATCCTTATTCTTGATGACTCCACCTCCTCTGTGGATATGGAGACCGAAATGCAGATCCGGGAAGCGCTGGATAAACTTATGAAGAATCGCACCACCTTCATTATCGCCCACCGCATCCAGAGTATTATGGCAGCAGATTTGATCCTGGTCTTTGATAAAGGTCAAATTGCCCAATGTGGTACCCACGAAAACTTACTCGCTGAACCAGGCATGTACCGGGATATCTATACTATCCAAACTCGAATCGACAGCGAACTACAGAAGGAAATTGACAGTGTCGACATTCTATGATGAATCCGAGTACGATGACAATGTGACCTCTCAAGGTCCTGTCCTCCGACGCCTGGCGACGGTACTAAGACCGCACTGGAAAACCATGCTTTTCGCCATGATTGGTATTGCGTTGGTTTCGTTCCTGGATGCCTACTTTACGATCCTCAACAAGCGCATCATTGATGAAAGCATTGTCCTGCGTGATGCCACCGTCTTGGTCAGACTCTTCACTATTTACGGCTCGATCGTATTGGCGCAATCCTTTGGTTTCTTCCTCTTCATTTATTTGATCGGTTTGCAGGGTGAGCGAGTACGCTATGACCTTCGTAAAACTCTCTTCAATCATATTCAGAAACTTTCACTTTCATATTTCAGCAAGACACCGCTTGGCTGGATCATGTCGCGTGTCACCTCTGATACAGAAAAAATGGCTGACCTGCTTACATGGGGTATCATCGACACCACCTGGGCTGTTACCAACATCATCTTTGCGTCCATTTATATGTTATCGATAGAGCCAAGACTGGCATTAATCGTCATCCTATCGCTACCGATTATGATCATCGTTTCATTCAAATTTAGGGTAAACATCTACCGCCACTACCGTCAGTCGCGCAAAGCGAATTCGAAGATGACTGCCTCATTAAATGAAAACATCACCGGCGTCCGCGTGGTCAAAGCTTTACGCAGGGAGAACAAGAACCTGAAGGCTTTTGAGGTGCTTTCCACAGATATGTTCCGCTCCAGCTACCGAGCTGCCTTCCTTTCTGCAGTTTATCTCCCCACTATCCAGACCATCAGCGCGATTTCACTGATATTGGTGCTTTGGCAGGGGGGGTTGATGGTGACCGGCACAACTTTGACTATCGGCGGTTTGCAGGCTTTTGTTGCTTACATCATGATGATACTTTGGCCTATTCAGGATCTTGCCCGTGTTTACGCTGAAATGCAAAACGCCGTGGCTTCATCCGAACGAGTCTTCTCGCTGCAAGACACCAAACCCGCGATTGTTAACCGCGAAAACACTTTGCCCTCTACTTCTCTAGTTGGTGATGTCATTTTTGAGGATGTTTCTTTTCAATACGAAGACGGAGAACCTGTCATTCGGAATTTGAATTTCCAAGTCAAGCAGGGACAAACCATTGCCTTGGTTGGACCAACCGGTGGTGGCAAGACAACCACAGTTAACTTGCTTTGTAGATTTTATGAACCTACATCAGGCAGGATACTCATCGCAGGACATGACTACCTTAACTACAACCTGAGGGATATCCAAAGTCGCATTGGCGTGGTGCTGCAAACCCCGCACCTTTTCTCGGGCAGCATCCGTGAAAACTTGCGATATGGCAACCTGGACGCCAGTGATGCCCAAATCGAAGAGGCGGCAAAGCTTGCCGGCGCTTATGACTTTATCACCAGTTTTGAACACGGATTTGATCAAAACGTGGGCGAAGGCGGCAATCTGCTTTCTGTCGGGCAAAAACAGTTGATCAGTATTGCCAGGGCTTTGCTGGCAGAGCCCGATATTTTCGTGATGGACGAAGCCACCAGTTCGGTGGACACACTGACTGAAGCACTGATCCAAAAAGGCATGCTTCAGCTCATGACTGGACGCACCAGCTTTATCATTGCTCATCGTCTTTCAACCATCAAATCTGCCGACCAGATTTTCGTTATCGAAGACGGTCAGATCGCAGAGAGCGGCAGCCATGGCAGCCTGATCCAAAAGCGTGGTATTTACTACAATCTCTACACCAAGCAATTCCGCCATGATTTGGAAACAAAGTTTGACCCCTTTGGTGAAGCTGAAACAGGGACTCACGCAGCCTAAAATGAAGTTTGCTGTAAATTACTCCACCCCTTTGCGGGATCTACTTAGGCAAGGTGTAATCAAAGTTGACCTGCTCAAATGCCCGGAATGGGATGGGATTGTTAACGCTGCCCTGCCATATGGTCCGGTGTACATTCATTTTGAGATTTCGGTTGGTGGCAACAATATTCATAAATTGAATTTTGCCTTGATCGAACGTTTTCTGCGCAAAACCAACACGCCCTACCTGAACATACACCTTTCGAACCACCCTGCATTGGAAGCAGATACAAAGACAAACCGGAAAATCCTATTGCGACGCTGGAAAGAGGATATTGCCTGTCTGCGCAGCCAATTACCAGGCGTAAAAATCATCGCCGAGAACCTTCCCTGGCATGAATTTTTACCCCAGTTGAGGATGGCAGCTGACCCAAATTTAATCAGCAATGTGATCGAGGACTCTGACCTTGGTTTGTTGCTGGATCTTTCCCATGCGCAGATAAGTGCCCAATCGCTTGGGCTCAATTATCAGGATTATGTCAGCAGTCTACCTCTACACCGCTTAGCAGAGCTCCACATCACTGGTATTCGCGAATATGCCAATTTTCCAACAGATCATTTTGAGTTGCAGCCACAAGATTGGCCTGCGGTTGAATGGGCTGCCGACCAGATACGGTCTGGGGCATGGCGGAAACCGGAAATCGTTGCCTTTGAGTATGGTGGAATCGGCGATGTTTTTTGCTGGCGCACTGAACCTCTGACACTGAGAGAACAAGTTCCTCTTCTTTATGAAGTTTTTGGTGAGAAGTAAGTAGGGTTGGTAACCAAGCAAATTTTTAAATATATAGTCCCAGGTCCGGTTATAACGGTACGATTGGGTTTTCCCGCGCCACGTAGAATTATTCCTAAACAGCACGGGTATAATTTATCATCATGGAAACACCTGCCCAACACATCAATAAGACCCATTCTTATTCATGGCTCATCCCACTAGCAATCTTTTTAGTTTCATTGACCGTGCGAGTGATAGGGCTAAAATTCAGCTTTCCACTACTAACGCACCACGATGAGAGATTTATCATCGATCCTCTGATAGAGATGAGCAGGAATCATACGCTTGATTCCGGGTTTTATGCCAGGCCTAATCAATTCTTGTACACATCGCTTTTTGGTTATCTAAACCTGCTAAGTAAGCTCCTCTTTCAAAAAAATTTTGGCTGGGCCTACAGCGAAAACCCATTGTTCTTCTACTTTCATGCCCGCTTACTTGTGGCACTTTTTGGGGCAACGGTGCCAGTGTTAGCCTGGAAGATTGGAAAACTATTCAAAGACGTTGATTTCTCGCTTCCGGCTGCTTTTTTGATGTGCTTTTTTCCGTCTTTCATCGTTAATTCTCACTATATTACGGGAGATATTCTCAACACGGCATTGTCACTGGTAATTATCCTGTTCTGCTTGCTTTATCTACAAGAGAAAAAGTGGATGTGGATCTTCCTCGCAAGCATTACCGTCGCAATAAACACGCTCGAGAAGTACCCAGGTTTGCTTTCTTATGGAATTGTGCTTGTGACTTTGGGCATCAATGCATTCTCACAGAAGTACAAGAATAAGGAAAAACCATGGGGAGATTTCTTTAGTGGAATCTTGATTACCCTTGTTATTGTTGTGTTGAGCATGTTTGTTTTTGCTCCTCACCTTTTTTTCAAACTTGATCAGGTACGCGGTGCAATATTGATCGAAGCCAAACCAACTCACCTAGGTGCGGATAATCTGAGCTGGTTTGGTAATATGCTTTTTTACCTGGATGTATTCATTAAAGGCGCAGGATGGATTGTTGCCCTGTTTGCTGTCGTTGGATTGTTTTTTTCGATTATTTCCAAACAACCAGCCATGCTGCTTATATTCTTCGGTGCGGGCTATTGGGTAGCACTGAGCAAATTAGGATTACACTGGGAACGCTGGTCCTTGCCGATGATGATTACCCCACTGTTGCTTGCGGCTTTGGGAATGGCAAAACTCTGGACAACAATCAAAAAACGCCGAGTTATTAAGATATTCGCCTTGGTCTTTCTTGCCGGGTTCCTTTCAATCTATGCCCTCAATGGACTGACTTCGTCGCTTATTCTCACCTGGCAGGACACCCGTGTTGTTGCTCTTGAATTTGCCTCGAAAAATGATATCACCCCGGAAAACTCAGTATACGAAAGCTATACACCCTTTCTCCCAAGAAATCTGAGGACAATTTTTAACTTTGACATTGACGATCCTGGGCCTTTCCAATATGTGATCCTGTCCTCCAATATGTACAAAAGATATGAAGCTGAGCCTGAACGTTACATCGCGGAAAATGATTTTTACGAAAGGGTAAGATCCGATACTATACTAATAGCCGAATTTAAGCCAAGTGAAAAACCTACAAACTCAAGAGATCAATTAAACGTACTTGTAGATTACCTGACCAATCTTGCATCAAAAACGAAAACCAGCAATACTACGGGTCCAACTATTCAGATATATCGTATTCCCTAAATTTACAATCATTGCATTTGATTTTTTCCAATTTTTATAACAATATCTGGCAAATTCTATCGCCCTAAACATTGTATTGGGTTATAATTTTTACTGGTGTACAACAGAGAAATGGAAAATTTTACTAACTCAGGAAGCGATTCTTATCCGGGCGAAGAAAAAGCCCAGCCTCCCAGTAAGGCTGAGCTAGCCATTCTCTGATTCTGATTGCACAATCATCCGCAGCCAGGGTCAGAGAATCAAATTTGACCCTTGGAATTGCCTCTCAAACACAAAAAGCGAGGTGCGGATGATTTATTTTAGCAAACTTCTCAATCAAAAAGTCTGGGACGTGTTTGGTCGTGTTGTCGGTCAACTGGATGACATTCTGGTTGGCTATACCGAACAACCCATGCCGCCAATAATTGCGCTTCTGGTCAAAAACACCTCCAAAGGGAATATCCTGATCGATGCCAGCAGTCTGGCTACCCTATGGCCTTCAATCAGTCTCACAATTCGTGCTGAAGAACCTCTGGTCTATAATCCTGATGGACACGAGCTGTATCTCAAACAACGCGTACTTGACCAACAAATTGTTGACACGGAAGGCAAACGGTTGGTACGGGTGAATGACCTCCAGCTGGCACGTAAAGACAACAGTTTTTATCTTACAGGTGTCGATGTTGGTGGGTTGGGTCTGGTACGTCGCCTTGGGCTGGATAATTTTGTAAAAGCATCAGCCAAATTATTCAACAAAAAACCAAAAAGCAACGTGATCCCCTGGGAGGATGTTGCCTCTATTGAGCACGACGACCCCCTGCGCCTCAAGGTTTCTCGTGATCGCCTGGTACAGATGGAACCAGCGGATATCGCCGCCATCTTGGACGATCTCGACCATCACACCAGCAAAGCCTTCCTGGAAGGGTTCACAGACGAACAACTGGCTGATACGTTGGAAGAAAGTTCTATTGAAATTCAGCAAGCAGTCCTCACTCATCTGGAACCTGAACGGGCAGCCGATATTTTGGAAGAGATGGAGCCTGACGAAGCTGCAGATATTCTTGCCGAGATGGAAACCGTAAAAAGTGAGGAGTTGCTAAACCTCATGGAAGACGATGATGAAGAAGATATGCGCACGCTGTTGCGTTATCGTGAAGATTCTGCAGGTGGAATCATGACCACTGAATTTGCGTGGGTCCCTGATGAATTCAACGTTGAAGAAGCACTGCAGCATCTACGCACAAATGAAGATGCTCTTGAAGATGAGTTTATGTTTTATGTTTACATACTGGATAACAATGAACATCTCAAAGGGGTATTAAGCCTTCGTGATTTGGTCACTGCTCCTTTGAATACGCCTCTCTCAAACTGGTTTGATGAGCATACTGTGACAGTCTCTCCTTACGAAACACAGGATGAAACCGCTTACCTGGTGGCAAAATACAATCTGATGGCAGTGCCAGTGATCGAACCGGAAACCAACAAGATGCTTGGAATCGTCACAGTAGATGACGCGCTGGATACTGTCCTTCCAACTGCCTGGAAAAAGAAATTGCCACGGTTCGCGGGGAGGTAACATGAAAAAGAAAGTCATGTTGCCAATCTGGTTAAGAAAAATAATGATCATTTTTACGATCCTGGGTCCAGGGCTGATTACAGCATCTGCAGATAACGACGCGCCAGGCATCGCCACTTACTCGGTAGCTGGTTCAAGGTATGGCTATAGCTTTTTGTGGCTTATAGTGGTCATCACAATCGGTGAGGTGGTTGTTCAGGAAATGGCAGCGCGAATGGGCGCCGTCACAGGAAAGGGCACAGCAGACCTCATCCGTGAACGCTATGGTGTAAAAATTACAATCTTCGCCATGCTGGCACTATTTGTTGCGAACTTGGGTACCACCGTCGCCCAGTTCGCAGGAGTTGCTGCTGCAGGCGAGCTTTTTGGGATTAGCAAGTATATCAGTGTGCCGATCGCTGGTTTGATCATCAGCCTATTGATATTAAGAGCTAAGTATAAGTATGTTGAAAGAGTACTGCTTGTGCTCACTTTTGCCTCACTCAGCTACGTAATTACTGTGTTTTTTGTCAAACCTGACTGGGTGGCGGTTGGTCAGGCAATTATTCGACCCACTTTACAAATGGATAGGGATTACATCTTCTCTATCCTGGCTGTGATAGGAACCACCATCACTCCCTGGGGCATCTTCTATTTGCAAGCATCAATCGCTGATAAGGGTGTAGAGATGGATGAATACGGCAAAACCAAGATAGATGTCAGTTTTGGCGCAGCCTGGGGTAACGTTATTTCCGCTTTTATTATCATCGTTACAGCAGCAACACTATTTCAAGTTGGCATGATCGTCGAGGATGCGAAAGATGCCGCGATGGCATTGGAACCTCTCGCCGGAAATTGGGCTGGGTTCTTGTTTGCCATCGGTTTGCTTGGAGCTTCCCTCCTGGCGGTTTCTGTTTTGCCGCTCTCAACCACCTATGCAGTCTGTGAAGCTTTTGGATTTGAACGTGGCTTAAACCGTGAGCCTAAAGAGGCTCCTGTGTTTTATGGCGGTTTTGCTTTTATAATGTTAATCAGCATGATTATCGTGCTGATTCCACAAATTCCCCTCTTCCCAATGATGATCCTCTCCCAGGTTATGAACGCGATATTGCTGCCTGTCTTATTGATCCTGATTTTAAAACTGGCAAATGACACTACAATAATGGGTAGGTATAGGAATAGCAAAGTTGTGAATATCCTCGCTTACGGAATCACAGCCATGATCATGGTTGTAACGATTTTTTTGTTATTTGAGCCCTTGCTCAAGATCTGAAACAAGAGAGCTGGAAAGGTCTGCCTTACCTATAACGACTGGAATCAACTTTTCGTTCTACTTTCGTATCAGGGCTTCGTCACCTTTAATGAGACAACTATCTTACTGGGCTTGTCGTGCGAAAATGACTGACCAGACTTTCTAGGTCTTCAAATTCCAGACTTAGGTGGTTTTCCTCAACTGTCCAAACGAAACCTGAATCACCTGGTACTATGGCTACACGCAAACCAAGACACTGTTCGCTATCTTTTCTGACAGAAAATCCCACCCTCTGCAAAGCCCGTTCGGTCCAAACCCTCACCTTCCCCTCGCCCTTCAGGCAGACCGCTCCTTCGTTGCTTCCAGCGACTGCGAATTGTCCATTCATTATGTCAAAGCTAATTCGGTCCCGTGCAAACACTTGCTCAAAATCACCACTTAATATTAAATCCTCTGGTGCCCCGCTGATAATCTTGCCATCCGAAGACATCAACCAAAACCGATCAGCACTGCGCATCGCCAGATCCAAATCATGGGTTGAGGTCAACACAGTCTTTCCATGTTGTCTTGACAATTCGTGAAGCAAATTCATCACACTCACCCGACCGGGTAAATCCAGATAGGCAGTTGGTTCGTCCAATACCAGGATACGAGACTCCTGGGCCAATGCCCGGGCGATCATTACCTTTTGGCGTTCACCATCGCTAAGTTTGTGAACCATCCGTTCCTCAAAACCCATTAATCCAACCATTTCAAGCGATTTTTTCACAACATCCCAATCGTTTTCAAGCATTCGATCAAAAAGCCCAGTAAATGGGAAGCGCCCCATAGCAACCAACTCATTGACAGTCATGGCACCGACTTCGATCGGTGTGGTTAACACAACACTGATCGCGCTTGCCAATTCTTTGCGGGAAAACTCCTTCAATTTTTTACCACCCACCAAAACTTCACCATTCAACAAAGGCAACAATCCGGTCAGTGTTCGCAATAAAGTCGATTTGCCGGCACCGTTTGGTCCAACCAGGCAAACAAATTCACCCGGGTACAGGTTAAGATCCAGGGCAGAGCTGATTACTACTCGAGCTGGTTTGCCGTTTATATAGCCAATTTCAAGATTTTGGGTAGTAAGTAGCGGACTTTTCATACGCTGAACGAGGTCGCCCTCCGTTTGCGTTTCAGAACTATCCAGAGCACAAATGGTGCCCCAAACAAGGACGTGACCACATTGATGGGCAACACAAACTGACTGCCAGGCATTTGGGCGATCAAATCTGCAGCCACAGCCACGATGGCACCAATAAGGATCACAGCCGGGATAAGCAGTTTGTGGTTGGAGGTTTTTAGCAGATTGCGCGCGATGTGTGGCACAGCCACACCAATAAACCCAATCGGACCACAGAAGGCAGTGATAGCCCCAGAAAGGATCGAAGCGCCAATCAAAACCAGCATGCGCAGCCGTGAGACGTTTAGACCCATGGTTTTGGCATAATCCTCACCAAGCAAAAGTGCATTCAAACCTTTTGGGAGAAATGCAAGAATGCCTAAAGCCAGCAAAATTACAGGCAATAGCACCTGCAATTGGTCCCAGGTTACGCCATTAAAGGCACCATAAGACCAGATGCTGTAGGCTTTCACTTTTTCCGGAGCACTGAAGTAGATAAGCAGGCTTACCAGCGCGCTGGTGGCATGCCCAAACATGAGACCGAGGATCAGGAGCGTGGTCGGGTTGTTGACCCGTCTGCCAACCAGCAATATCAAACCCATCACCACCCCTGCTCCCAAAGAAGCTGCCGCGATCAAACCCAGGTCGCCTGCGATATTCAAGGCCGGAATAAAAAGCCCGCCAGCTAAGCCCGCCCCCATGATCGCAATCGCAACACCCAGGCTGGCACCAGAGTTGATTCCAAGGATAAAAGGATCTGCCAGAGGGTTGCGAAACATGGTCTGCATCTGTAAACCTGAAGCGCTCAAAGCCATCCCTGCCAAAATCGCTGTTACAATTTTGGGAAGGCGATAATCCTGAATGATAAAGATCCAGCTATCTTTTACGCCTTCTTGCCCAAACAAGACTTTTAAAATGTCTCGCAGTGGAATCCGAACTGAGCCAAGCGTTAGGTTTAAAGCAACCACCACCAACAACAAAACACTCAACAGGATGAAAATCCCGGTTCTCGTAGCTTTCAGTTGTTGGTTGGTGTCTGCTTTCATCTCAGTCTTGCTCACTTAGGCGTGCTACTGCAATTGCCGATAATAGAACAATTCATGCTCGTCCGCCATGTCCGGGTAGAAGATTGCAATCAAATCCGACAAAACCGTATCCGGATTGGCAATTCCACTCTCGTAATAATCCGTCCCGCCCATATCCGTGATTCGGGCGTTGTTATTGAATACTTTTCCCTCCTGGTAGGCTTTGAAATCAGCATATCGCGGGTCCATAGCTGCCAAATTGGCAAGATCACTGGCAAAGCCAACATTTAGCCAAAAATCGGCGTCCTTTGCTCTTTCAACCACAACTTCAAAATCGATGGGCGTCGCTCCAGTCTCTTCCAGGTCGTTCCACAGATAATTCGCGCCTGCATCACGCAGTAAAATTGCGGCATAACTCTCGCTCCCGGGCATATACCAGGTGCCTTCGTAGGCGGTATTGACAAAAACAGTTGGTTTACCAGTTTGACATGCTACTGAAGCCTTGGCTTTTTCATATCGTGCAGCCATTTCGTCAAAAATCCGGTCTGCTTCAACTTCTTTTTCGTAAAAGGCGGCAATAAACTTGCCCCATTCAGCCCGTCCCAGCGGGTCCTGTTCAAGATAATCCGAGTTGATCACTACAGGAAGCCCGGCTTGCTCGAGTACAGGATGGGTGTCCCACTCAGATGAACCGGACGCTGAAGTCATTATGATATCTGGGGAAAGCTCCACTACTTTTTCCACATCCACAGTTGCACCACTTCCAATGGTTTCAACCTTGCCATCCTCAACCCAGCTGCGAACCTCAGCGTTGTAGATGTAATCTGCGGTATCCACAGCAATCAGGCTTTCCAACTCACCAATTTGCTCAAGAAATGGCAGGTAGGTGGAGGAAAGTGAAACAAAGCTTTTAATTGGGGTATTGATCACGACTGCATTGTCCAATTCTGCATCCAACTGGGTACCCATAGGTACCAGCGCATAATGCAATGGCTCTGTCGCTCCCAACCAGGGCAGCGTTACAGTCAATAACTTGTAGCCGTCTTTGTATTCCAGGGTGAAGTTTTTGGCGTAATCAATCGTTATTTGATCGTTTGCCGGCGATTCTTGATCTGGTTCTTCAAGCGGGTACGATTCGTTCAGCTCTTCCAGTGGGTAAGTTTCGGATGGCGCAACTTCTGTAGTTGCCTGGCAAGCAGGCAAAACGATGATAATCAGTAACGCCAGAAGGGTCAGGATTTTTTTCATATTCTCCTCGATTTCAAAAAAATCAACCCCTTCTGGATTAGAAAGGGTTGAGAATATGAGTTCATCTCACCCACCCTCTTAATCCGAGAAGGTATTTTGGGTTTTCCTGAGGTTGGCTTCCTGACTTGTCTTGCGACTTACAGTTGCGGTACAGTGCTGGTCTTCCACCAGCTTCCGCCATTAAACCCTAGCATCCGGGCATCGGGTTACCTCAGCATTTCAATTGTGTCTATATCTTAGCACTTGAAATTTAGAAAGTCAATTACTCTGCCACATTTAGATGATCTACCAAGCCAGGTTCCTGGTTCTGAGTAGAGAGGTCCGAAGTTCACCATGCAATCAATCTCAATAGTCGAAAGCATCTCACTATGTCCAAATTAGCCATCGGATTTCGATTCAATGTACAATTAGCCCGATGAAAAAAACAACCTTACGAATGTTTCCGGAAAACAAGCTTGCCAAGTTACAAACTCTCCAAATTGGCAATGATTGCGCTGTACATTCAATCGTTGCAGCAATTGAGCTGTTAACAGAAGTAAAGCTCGATCCCGCTGAAATTATCCAAGAAATAAACCGGATATGGTGGCATGGGCGCTTCTATCGCCTGGCACCAAACTGGGCTATTACCCCACCATTGCAAGTGCGACTGCTGCGTTACCTGGCAAAAAAATACCAGCTTCCTCTAACTGCAAAATTGCTTCATCTAAGTCCAGAGGTGTTACGTGCAACTGCAGAAGCCGAAGACCTTGCCAGCCTGGTAACAATTTATTGGTGGTTTGGAAAAGCACCATACATTTACTATATGGATCAGCCAAAAAACTACAATGCAGCCAAAGGAGCCAGCGGTCACACCATGCTCTTTGCTGCTTACGATCCGGAACATTACAGCGGTGAACTTCACACTCCCTGGGGATTTATCAATTCCTGGGTGACTGCGGGGACAGGCTTGTTTTGGATGGAAGACTCGACATTTCGCAAGACGTGGGGAATGCCGATTCCTCGCTGGGGGAGAAACGCAACAGTAGTAATCTCAATGAAAGTCGGTGAGCAATCTTGAAACCTTTTACCTTGATGGGCAAACTTGCCCGAAAGTATTGGAAGTTAATTGCAATGACTGCCCTGACCATGCTCGCTTTGGTTGGTGCACAACTTTTAATACCCTGGATGATCCGCTTGTTAATCGAGAGACTAACAACAGAGCCACTTAGCCAGGACACTATCGATTTTATTACCCGCATTTCAGTCATTGCCCTAATCGTTTTTATTGCCCGGGCTTTGATGCAGTTTATTCGCTCCTACGCCGCTCACAAAGCTGGTTGGGGGGTAGTTTCAGACGCCCGCCGCCTGGTTTATCAGCACATTCAAAAACTCTCGCTGCGTTTCTATGAAGACAAGCAAACCGGTCAGTTGATGTCAAGGATCATCAATGACACAGACCTGTTTGAACGGATGATTGCCCACGCCCTGCCGGATGTTATCGTGAATGGCATCACGCTGATCGGTGTTATCGCAATCCTGGTTTCCATGAATGTGCATCTCACCCTACTGACTCTAATTCCGATCCCTCTGATTATTCTTGCTTTGATTGGTTACAGCAAACTGGTTCGACCAGCTTTCAAGAACCGCCAGCAATCGATTGGTGAGTTGAATGCGGTGCTCAATGATAGCCTTTCCGGAATTCGGGAGGTTAAGGCATTCGCTCGTGAAGAAGACGAACTGGATAAAGTCGATAACAAGATCCAGCTCGTACTGCATAAAAATCTGCGCGCCTTGAAGTTGATGGCAATATTCAATCCGATTTTTGACTTTGCAGCAGGGATTGGTCAATTGCTTGTGATTTTCTTCGGTGCCCGCATGGCTATTGCCGGCACGCTCTCGATTGCTGACCTGGTGGCGTTTTTCCTCTACCTTGACAGCTTTTACACGCCTGTTCGTAGTCTTGGCAACTCCATGGAAGCTGTTCAGGAATCCCTGGCAGGCTTCGAACGCATCTCTGATATCCTCACAGTAAGTCCGGAAATCATTTCCCCACCTGACCCACACGTTTTCCAAGCACCTATACAAGGGCATATTCGCTTTGACGATGTCTGTTTCCATTACATCGAAGGTGAAGAAGTTTTGACTGATATAAACGTCGATATTCAAGCCGGCAGCACTGTCGCCCTGGTGGGTCCAACCGGTGTTGGAAAAACCACCTTGGTTGGCTTGATCCCCCGATTTTACGATGTGATCAATGGTAAAGTCAGCATCGATGGTGTGGACGTCAGGGATTTCGATTTGGACCAGCTGCACGAATCTGTCAGCATGGTGCTGCAGGACGTTTTTCTCTTTCACGGCACCATCCGTGAGAATATCCTTTTCGGCAGACCTAACGCAACCGAAGAAGAAGTGCTTCATGCAGCCCGAATCGCAAATGCTGCTGAATTTATTGACCGAATGCCTCATGGCTACGACACGATGATTGGAGAACGCGGTGTCAAGCTCTCTGGTGGGCAGAAACAGCGCTTGTCTATCGCCCGCGCCGTCCTAAAAAACAGCCCCATTCTGATCCTGGATGAAGCCACCTCTGCGGTGGATACAGAAACCGAATTATTGATCCAGCAAGCTTTGGAACGCCTAATCAAAGGACGCACCACGATCATCATTGCCCACCGACTTTCTACTGTTCGTAATGCGGACAAAATAGTCGCGATGGAAGGTACTGGCATCGTTGAATCGGGAACTCATGTTGAATTGCTGGCGCAGAAGGGGCTCTATCACAAGCTTTATACAGTTCAACAGCAGTTGTACTGAGAATATTACCAACTTCTTTAGCCCGCTCCAGGGGGCGGGTCGAAGTCCAGCGTAGCTGGATGCAAAGGCACAAGCTGAATCAATCATTTACAACCCGCTCCTGGGGGCGGGTCGAAGTCCAGCGTAGCTGGATGCAAAGGCACAAGCTGAATCTATCAGTTACAACCCGCTCTAGGGGGCGGGTCGAAGTCCAGCGCAGCTGGACGCAACGGGGAGGGGGTCTTTTTAGAACATCAAGCGTTGTGTTTATTACCCCATTCTGAAGTTTAAGATATTATCGTGGAAAGCGACTCAGTTGTGGGTTCATTAGCAAATGCACTCTCCCCCGCTCCGCGGTCCCTCTCTCGAGAGAGGGCTAAGAAACCAGACCTCGTTACTGTCATAAGCACAAGCTGAATCTATCATTTACAGCCCGCTCCAGGGGGCGGGTCGAAGTCCAGCGCAGCTGGATGCAACGGGGAGGGGGTATTTTTTGAACACCAAGTGTTGTGTTTACTACCCAATTCTGAAGTTCAAGTTCTCGTTGTGGAAAGCAGCATGATTGTGATTCCCCTTTCGATAACACTCTCAATCTAACGGAAAGACGCTTTCAGGGTTTTGCTCCACCACAATTGTTTCAACTTGACCCGCACTCAGATTGCTTAATTGGCTGGTGAAACTTTCCAGCTCCTCATCTTTGAAGCGCACATTTACTGTTATTTCTTCAAGAAATTCTGTATCCAAAACCTGTCCATGATGCGCTTCTATAAGTCTGACAACCTGATCATACAACCGATAAGGCGTTACGAACATCAGAGTAGTCGTTGGCAGCAGCGCGGCAACTTTGACCTCTTTAAGCACCTCACTTACCGCATCACCATAAGCCTTTACCAAGCCGCCAGTGCCCAGCTTGGTACCGCCGAAATACCGCGTCACAACCACAACGACGTTTCCTAACCCACTTCCCTGTAATACAGCAAAAGCTGGTCTGCCTGCTGTACCCGAAGGCTCGCCGTCATCGCTGCAGTGGGTGATAATACTTTTACCATGCCCAATTACAAAGGCAGGGACATGGTGATTGGCACTAGGATGATTTTTTTTGACCGCAGCGATAAATTCCCGGGCTTCTTCAACACTATTGGCTGGTGCAAGGTTGGTTATAAAGCGGGAATTAACCACCACTATCTCGGTTTCCACCGCTTCGAGCGGAATCAAGCGTTGAATTTGTTCCATCAATACTCTCCAAACACAATCATAAGCTATAATTTCACTTTTGATAGGAAAAACATGGAGCGCATATTCATTCCCCTTAGTTTTATTACTTTCTTGATCCTTGGCTACGATAAGTATCAAGCCAAAAATAATGGTTGGCGTGTGGCTGAAAAAGTTTTACTTCTTCTGGGTGTTTTTGGTGGTGCAATTGGTGGTCTGGTTGGAATGCAGGTCTTTCACCACAAGACCCGCAAGAATTATTTTTGGATCATTTACGGTCTGGCAGCCGTGATTCAGGTCGGGTTGGTCTTGCTGCTAAACAGATAAGTCACAAATTTCTTTTTTTGGCAAAATTCCACCATAGAAACAAGCTTGAGATATAATTAAAAGATAGTCTAAAAATCGTTTTAGAATAGAGAGGAGACTGTCTTGGTTCAAGTCATGAACATTTCAGAAATTCGTCCTCTCATCACGGACGAATTTCAGGTAGGTCCGTTTATACCACGTACCGAAGCAATTCAACACGCCTACGATTGGGGCAAACAAGTCCATGCCGGTCAGAAACGCCTATCAGGTGAGCCTTATTTTGAAACTCACTGCGGCTGGGTTGCTGCCTTTATTGACAAATTGGTCAACATTGAATCCTGGACTATTGCCGCTCTGCTTCATGACACAGTCGAAGACCAGGGCGAAACTTTAGACGAGATCAGAGCCCTTTTTCCTGGAGAACTGGGCATGGAAGTTGCTCATATCATCGATGGGTTGACCAAAATAAGCAACCCTCGTGATGGTTCCAGCAGAGAAATTGAAACTCTACGAAAAATTGCCATGTTCCGTGACCCGGCAGTTTTTGTCATTAAACTGGCAGATAAAAGTCATAATCTGATGACTCTCCAATATCAACCTCCCGCCAAGCAGTGGGCTAAAGCAAACGAAGCGATTCGGGCCTATGGTAAGTTGGCAGGCATCCTCAATTGTTATCGTTGGCGGCGCTGGATAGAAGATATGGCTTTTCCGTATGCCGAAGCCGATTCTTTTCCGGTTGTAAAATCGAAAATCGATGCAGATCCCCGTTTGAATATCAACTTTATCCGCTACTTACTGGGCGAACTTGCGAATATCATGAACTCAGAAGGGATCGATGGATCGGTAAAGTTCACTGTCAACGGATATTGGCAAGCCTGGGACAAACTGCAGAGAATGGCACGCAGTAATCGCACATCCCTCGACGATTTTTCAGCCGTGAATGATATTGTCAGTTTCCGTATGATCGTAAATAGCAAGGATGAAATTGACTGTTATCGCTTATTGGCGAGAGTGAACAAGTACTTTCACCGCAACCTGGATCAAGACAGATTTGACGACTACATTGCTTCGCCTCAAAATGGCTACAAGGCTCTGCAAGTGACTGCCTACCTTCCTGGAACCGGAGCGATCGAGACTGCTATTGCCACGGAAGAGATGGAAGGCGAGAACACCTGGGGGGTCATCTATGCTATCAATAATGATAAGGATATCAGCCGGTATCGACCTGTCCAGATCCTGACCAGCTTTGGTGGAACCCGATTCCTCGAAGAGGGAAGCACAGTTCTGGATGGTGTTGCCTCGATCCAGGATTTTTATCTGGACAAAATTCATAAAGTGCTTGTGAATGGGGAAGAACGTCACATTTATGACAGTCTAAACCCTGGTGATGTTCTGGAAGTAGTAAGTAGTGGTCCACACAAACAGCCCGAACCCGACTGGCTGAACCACTGCAACCCAACCACAGCACGCTTGCTGCGCAACGTACTGGCAAGAGTTAATCTTAAACAGGCCAGTGAAAAAGGTCGAGAGATGATCCACCCCATTCTGGTGAAACAAGGCATCCTTGACCTGAGTGATGTCGCCTCTTTGGAGTCCAATCGTCTCGAATCGATGTTGGGGCTGCTGGCTTGTGCCAACCTGGACGACCTTTACTCAGCTGTCGGTGGTGGATCAATTTTTATCAATGAAGTCGAAAACGCCATGGACCTCACCGGCATAAAAAACTCAACATTAAATTGGACTTCGCTACATATCCGAGGAAATAATAGTTCTAATCGCCCTGGCGCATTGGCTTTTTTCGCTGGACTGATAACCGAAGTCGGTGGCAACATTCTCAGGACAGTCAATACAACCTCCAAAAATGGAGATTTTCATGTCCGCATGGTTTTAATGGGTTTGGAAACTGAACAAAAGATATCTCTCAAAAAACTCTTTTCTGAGAGCCGCTATCCATTGATAGAAATTGAAATCGCATAGTTCCGGAAAACAATTCCAGTTTCGTTATCGTGATAGAATATCCACGTTAAGTTTCAGACAGCAAAAAATAAAGATCGAGGATACTTACTTAACTTATGCAAAAAACTACAAGCAGTTTATATAAGAAGATCAGCAACCTGGTTCTCTTAGCAATTTTTCTGCTGACTTTTTTTATCCAACCGGTCAGTGCCGCACAAAATCTACCTCAAGGAATTGGACCAGGCGCAGCCACACCCACCCCAGACCTGAGTAATGTTCGTGTTCAAGCGCTTTTCTTTTACTCAAATAGCTGCAGCCATTGTTTGAAAGTTATTGAAGAAATCGTTGTTCCGCTTCAAAATGAATACCCTGGCTTAGTGGATTTTAAGCTGCTCGAATTGGCTGAACGAGTTAATTATGAAGCTCTGATGACGGCTGAAGAATTTCTCCAAACCGCACCGGACAGTCGCGACCTTCCTGTTGTAATTATCGGTGATAAGGTTCTGGCCGGCGAAGAAGATACCACCGCTGACCTGCGCAATTTAGTTCTGGCTGGTCTTGAGGGAGAGCCCATTCTCCTGCCTACAATTGAAGGGGTCGATCTGGATCAACTGATCACATCCACCCCCCAACCAGAAGAAGTGCCGATAGAAGCATGCAGCATCGAGAATCCTGAGAATTGCGTAGCGGATCTGCCGATTTATATCGCGTATTTTTATCAGACAGGATGTAAAGAATGTGCCCGCTCTGAGACAGATCTGGCATACCTGCAGGACAAATATCCACAAATCATTATCGAAGAATTTAACATATATGATGAAGCAGGGTTGGCAAATTGGATGGCTGAGCGAGCCGACCGGGTAGAAGACCTTGGCACACCTTCAATTTTTATCGGTGATCATGCCTGGATTGGGGAAGAAGAAATTCGACCTCAAACAATTGAACCGGTTCTCGAAACCTTGTTGGAAACAGGATCACCTCGCTTCTGGAATGAATACAACCCGGTCCAAGGCGGTCAGACTTTAATGGAGCGCTTCAAAGAGTTGGGTTGGATCGCTGTCTTGTTGGCAGGTTTGGTGGATGGACTCAACCCATGCGCTTTTGCCACAATAATATTCTTTGTTTCTTATCTGACACTCAGTGGTCATAAAGGTAAACAAATCTTACTTACCGGCGCCAGTTTTACGGTAGGTGTCTTCCTGGCATATTTACTTGTTGGTCTTGGTTTCTACAAAGTTCTGGATCTGATCAGTGAATATATGAATATTCTGAGCAAGATTGTCTACGGTCTGACAGCCTTATTCTGCTTGGTTTTGGCGATCTTGAGCATTCGGGATTACTTCAAGACCAGGCATGGTGATCTGGACGACATGTCGCTAAAACTGCCGGAATCGCTGCGCAAACGCATCAACTCCACAGTCAGAGAAGGGCGCAAATCAAGCAGCTACTATCTCAGCGCATTTTTTGTAGGGTTGGTGGTATCGATTCTGGAATTAGCTTGTACTGGGCAAATTTACTTGCCAGTGATCATCTCGATGAGCACCATGCCCGAGTTGCGCGGGAGAGCCGTTCTGTTCTTGGTGCTATATAATCTGATGTTTATTGTGCCACTGATCGTCGTATTCATTTTGGCATATTTTGGGACAACTTCAAAGCAATTCACTGAGTTTCTCAAGAGAAACGCAGCTGCAGTCAAAATTGGTATGGCAGTTGTTTTCTTGTCACTAGGAATCTGGTTGATCAGTTCGCTCTTAGCGTAATAAGAATCCTACCTCACCCCCGTTCGCTTCGCTCTCGGATCCTCTCCAAAGGAGAGGGTTTGAGGGATCTTCGGCATAGTACAGGATTATGCAATATCATCAATAGATAGTTCGAGCCCCTTTTTTTAAGATAATTTTTTCAAGGATCGTGATACAAACCTGGTCGAACTGATAATCCACTTCATGGTTTGTAAATCGGATGACCTCTGTACCTAGATTGGTCAAATAATGTTCTCTCGAAGAATCAGAAACTACGCCGGAATCCTCAAAATGTTGTCCTCCATCTAGTTCAATTGCAAGTTCGGCTTTATGGCAATAGAAATCAAGAATATAGGGACCTATAACCTTCTGCCTATTAATGGTGATTGGTAGTTTTCTGAGAAACCTCCACCACAAGTCCTTTTCTTGCTTTGTCATCTCTCTTCGCAATTTTTGAGAATTAGAAGTGAGACGTGAGTTTCTTGGCAACTGCATGAATTATTCCCTCTTAGTTTTTATATAAGTAATTCTCTCCTTTGGAGAGGGTCCGTCGAAGATCCCAGCCTCGAAGAGGACTGCGGACCAAGCTGAGGTAAGGTTCGCGATGGTCTGCTTCAATGCTACTTTCAAACCCTCTCCGTTGGAGAGGGTCCGCGAAGCGGGGGTGAGGTATGAATATTATGAAAAGACGTACTACCCAACCGCAGTGGGCAAACCGAGCACGTGAAATAACCAAGTTCCCTTTTAGTTTCGCCGAATCTTGTTGACGACCTTTGCGAACATGGAATGTAATCTAACCATTTTCCCAGATAACTCTCCGGAGAATGTGGCAGATTTGACTGCCTGGCGCAATTCGTCCGCTGTATGAAAATCAGGCAAAGACAATACCGCCCGTCCAATTTCAGGAATGCTGTGCGCATCTGAACCGACCATCCAAGCCAGACCGTGCTCAGCGGCAAAAGCACCGGCTTTCTCATTGAAAGAAGCGTCAAAACAGCGAGCATTGAAAGCTTCCACCCCATCCAGGTAAGGCACCATCTTTTCCAGTGTGCCGGGTTTCCAGTTTGCACCCCTAAAAGGGTCATAAGGGTGAGCAACACTGATAAATGCGCCCTGATCTTTCAATCTTTTGATGACTTCCATAGGTGGAAGACCATCCGGGATTTCCTCGCTCATGAAGTAGGCCAAAATTTCGCCTTCATTAGTCAGTATCTCTTCGCTCACCACCACCAGGTCAGGTGCCATTTCGTGCGCTCTGAGAGCACCTGCCATGCATCCATGATCCGTGATAGCGATCTTGCCAATACCCCTGGAACGGCAAGTCTTGATGATTTCTTCAAGTGTTACAAGACTGTCAGGAGAATAGTTTGAGTGGCAGTGAAATTCTGCTTGAATAAATTCAGTGTTCATTCGATATAAATCCGGGGAAGGCGTTCTGCCAAACCACACACTACTTCGTAATTAATTGTGCCCCAGCGTTTAGCGACTTCGTCAATGCTTATAAATTCGGAGCCCTGCCTGCCAACCAAAACCACCTCGTCCCCAATTTTTGCATCAGGCACGCCATCAAGCTGCAGCATGCATTGATCCATGCAGACCCTCCCGACAATATTTACTCTTCTGCCACCAACCAAAACCTGCTGCCCATCCACTCGCCTGAAACCATCACCGTATCCAATCGGGATCACACCAATGCGTTCTTCTTTGCTTGTGACATACTTTGAACCATAACTAATCCCATGTCCGGCAGGAAAAGTACGTAAAGAAATAAGCCTTGCTTTCCAGGTCAAAACTGGTTTAAATTGCGTTGTTAGTGGTTTACCTTCGATAGGCGACATACCCATGATCAAGTCACCGGGACGGGTAAGGTCGTAGTAAGAAGAAGGGAAATTCAGAATGGCTGCTGAGTTAGCGGCGTGGACAATATCAGGTTTCAAACCCTGGTTGGTTAAATCGTTAAGCAGCTCATTAAATAAGCTGATTTGATTCGGTGTGGAATCGGAATCGGCTTCATCTGCTCTGGCAAAATGGGTGAAAATCCCCTCCACCAGGATGGGAGAATTTTTCAGGGCTCTTAAAAACGGCGCAACCACTTCGATTGGCATTCCTAATCGACCCATTCCGGTCTCGACCTTGACGTGAGCACGTAAGGTGCCCCCATGTATCCGGACATATTCAAGATAGGTCTGAGCCAGTTCTGCATTGAAAAGTGCTATGGTAATGTTGTGCTCGATTGCGTCAGGAATCTTAGAAGCTGGTGTAAAGCCCAGGACCAATATGCGGTTCGAGATGCCAGCTCTGCGTAATGCCAATGCCTCTTCGATTCGAGCGACACCACACCAGGTTGCACCACCAGCGACACAAGCCTGGGCAATTGGACGCATACCGTGACCGTAACCATTGGCTTTGATCACTGCCATCACATCCCGCCCAGTCAACTTCATGACCTCGGCTACATTATTTTTTATGCCGTTCAGGTCAATTTCAAGCCAGGTTGAGTAAGTATTAATATCCACAAGGTAAGAGTATATCACTTACAGGGAAAAACTTGAAAAGTTATGGTTTTGAATAACTATGAAATCAAGCTTTTCTCTCTGCACAATCACGTTCTGATCTTGCTGAAACATACTTCGCAGCCAAACAGGTCTCTGAATAAGCACAACCTGCACAGAGACCTTGCGCAGATTTGGCTTTTTTGACCATCCGATAAATGATCAGGCCCACAATTGCGGCAAGAATAATGCTGATAACTATTGTAGCTAACATCTTACCTTTTTACTTCCGCCCTTGCCTGTTTCAATTTGCCATAAACCTGCGGGGATGGTCTAAAAATCAACCATAACAAAACAATCATCACTGTCAAAGCCACTCCCGTTCCCAAAGAGAATTTATTCCCCTGTGACCAAATTCCAATCTGATAAACGATAAGCGCGACAACGTACCCAAAGGCAGTCATATAGCCAACGGCAAATAATGTCCATTTCAAACTATTCATTTCCCGTCGGATTGCACCAATCGCAGCAACGCAAGGTGCTGAAAGAAGCACAAAAATCAAGAAGGAAATTGAAGTCAGCGGTGTAAAGGCCGCCCGCATATTATCCCAAATCTCCTGTCCGCTTTCAGCAACCTCCGCAAAACCATAAAAAATACCAAAGCTGCTCACGATAGTTTCTTTCGCCAAGAAACCGCTGATGGCTGCCACTACTGGTCGCCATTCTCCCCAACCTAATGGATTGAAGATCCAGACAACCGAGTTTCCAATAACCGCCATAATGCTGAGATCTATTTGCTGAGCTTCCAACATCTGAAAACGCCCATCTACCCAACCAAAAAAAGTAGCAAACCAGATAAAGATCGTTGCCAGCAGAATGATCGTTCCTGCTTTTTTTACAAATGAGGAAACTCTGTCCCAGGTAGTGATCAGTACATTTTTTAATGAGGGCCAACGATAGGCAGGCAATTCCATCACAAAAGGTTTAGGCTCCTTCTTAAACAAGCGCGTTTTTTTGAGAATTAGTCCCGAAACGACTACAGCCATGATGCCCAAAAAATAAGCCCCAAAAGCCACCCAGCCCTTCTCTCCAAAAAAAGCTCCTGCTATCATGGAAATTACGGGTAGTTTTGCTCCACAAGGTATGAATGAAGTCGTGATGACCGTCATTCTTCTATCCTGTTCGCTCTCAATCGTCCGGGTAGCCATAATCGCCGGTACACTGCAACCGCTCCCGATCAACATCGGTATAAAGCTGTTCCCGGAAAGCCCAAACTTCCGGAACATACGATCCATGATAAAAGCCACCCTCGCCATATACCCGCTGAATTCCATCGTGGTCAGGAATAAAAACAAGACTGTCATTTGCGGCAAAAAACTCAACAACGATCCTATACCAGCAAGAATTCCATCGATCAGCAATCCCTGAAGCCAAGTTGCTACATCACATCCAATCAATGCTGCACTTGCTCGCGGAACGATGATGTCTCCAAAAAGTGTCTCATTGATCCAATCAGTCATTGTCGAGCCAACGGTACTAATAGAGACGTAATAGATTGCAAACATTATCAGAGCGAAAATTGGTAAGGCCAACCAGCGATTAGTCAAGACCTGATCAATGCGATTGGAGCTCGAAAGCTTGCCACGCACATAGACTTTCTCTAGGACATCTGTGATGAAATCGTAACGTTCGGTAGCAATGATCCCATACGAATCATCATCAAACTCTGATTCGCATTGTTGAATATCTTGCTCGATGTGAGAGATCAATTCCTCAGAAAGACCTAATTCTGCTCTTACATGCTCATTTCGTTCAAAAAGCTTAACGGCATACCATCTCTGCTTATGTCCTGGCAAATCGTGCAGGGCTACTTCTTCGATGTGTCCTAAGGCGTTCTCAACACCGCCGCTAAAGCGATGTATGGTTGGAATTTTTCTCTCTTTTTGGGCTAATTCTGTAGTAACCCTTGCAAGATCATCGATCTGAGTTGCATGCAGAGCAGAAACTTCCACAACTGGCAATCCAATTGCCTCTCCAAGAGCCGAACTGTCGATTTTACAGCCAGTCTTTGCAACCTCATCAATCATGTTGATAGTCAGCACCATCGGGATTCCCAATTCTGCCAATTGAGTAGTAAGGTAAAGATTTCGTTCCAGGTTAGTGCCATCCACGATATTAATAATCGCGTCCGGATTGGACTCAAGCAGATAATCTCGAGCCAGCTCCTCTTCCAGTGAATTAGTTGAAAGCGAGTAGATTCCTGGTAAGTCAACCAGTACCACATCAGGATTCCCGATTAACCTGCCTTCTTTTTTCTCAACTGTTACACCAGGCCAATTACCGACATACTGATTCGAGCCAGTCAATGCATTAAATAACGTGGTTTTACCAGAATTCGGATTGCCGGCAACGGCAATGGTTATAGCCATGGAAACATTTCCTATTCTATTGTCAGCAAACTTCGATGATGCTGGCGTCGTCTTTGCGAAGGCTTAGCTCATAGCCGCGGACATTTATTTCGATGGGATCTCCCAAAGGAGCTGTTTTGCGAAGTAAAATTTCAACGTTTTTTGTAATGCCCATATCCATCACTCTTCGACGAATATTTCCTTGTCCGTGAATTCTCACCACACGTACTGTTTCTCCAATATGAACATCTCTTAAAGTTTTCATTTATTCGTAAACTCTCCATTGATCGTTATCGGCACCTGATGCAGGTGAATGGATAAACTTGGTTCCACAAATAATTAGTGTGAATGGTTCAATCCATTGTATTAACGCTCTTCTATGTTAGTCTCAACTAACATAATTGATGTTAGTCTAACCTAACTACCCTGTCAAGGGTTTTCGTGCTAAAATTTGACTACAGTAAACTGTTGCCGACAGGGTGATCGAATGAATGTGCAAGAATCCTCTGAGATGTATCTGAAAACAATTCTTATACTTGAGAAAAGAATTGGTATTGTGCGCGCTATAGACATCGCCCGTGAGATGCAATTCTCCCGCCCAACAGTCAGCCAACAAATCAAGAACCTCACCGCTAATGGTTATCTGGAAGTAGATAACAAGAAGCAAATCTTTCTCAGCCCAAAAGGACGCGAAATTGCCGAAGAAACTTATTACCGCCACAATGGCCTGGTAGATTTTTTCATTTGGATTGGCGTCAGCGAAGACACTGCGCTGGAGGATGCCTGCCGGATTGAGCATTACATCAGCCAGGAAACTTTTGACCGGATGCGAGAATACTTTGATAAATGTCGAAATTTGAAGGGTGGCGACAACTAATACCCCCTAGCTTACTTAATTCTACTGTTTGAGCTGAAATAGCTAAAAGTTATAAGGAAAATATGTTAAATTCCTTGACTTAATAACTGTTTGTCATAAAATAACTTCTATGAACAGCAATTACGATTTCATCAACTTTGTCACACCGAGTTCCGACTCTGGTACTCTCTTTGGCATAGGTCGGATTGCGTCTGTTCGCTGATTTAACGAAACATGAAAATCAACAGAACCACGGGCAATCCAAACCCGTGGTTTTTTTGTTAACCGTCGTTTGAAAAAATATTGTTCAAGAAATAAAAAGGAAAGAGCTAAAAATGAATACAATAGAAGTTTATCCGCTCAAAAACGCTCCCAAAATCGAGGGGCTAGCCTTCCGTCATTTTGAAGGTGAAAGCGATTACCCGAAGATGTTGGCTATCTTTACCAACCTGCATGATGCTAAACAATACTCAGGTGAAACCACTCTTCAAAGCCTGAAAGCGGAGTTCACTAATCTGAGCAACTGTGACCCTCATGACGACCTGATTTTCGCCGAGATCAATGGGCAGACTATTGCCTTTGGCCGGTTTTACTGGGAGCAAGAGGTCTCTACCCAGAAACATGTTTATTACGTCATGTTCAGAGTTGACCCAGCCTGGCAAGGCCAAGGCATTGAAGAGGCACTGATTGATTGGGCTGAGTCGCGTGGACGACATTATGCCTCCGTACTGCCTCAAGGCGAAGCAGGTTTCTTCCTGGCGTTTTCCCGCCAAACCGATCAAACCCGTCTCCAGGTATTGACTGATTCAGGCTATAAAATCAAACGTTACTACCACTCGATGAGTCGCGATCTGGTTGACCTCCCAGAAAGCCCCATGCCAGAAGAGATCACCGTACGCCCTGCCCTCCCAAAAGATTTCCGCAAAGTTTGGGAAGCTTCCAATGAGGCTTTCAAAGATGAATATGGCGCATCTGAACCAACCGAAGAATGGTACCAAAGCTACTTAACGGGGCCATTCTTTCAACCAAGCCTCTGGCAGGTTGCCTGGGATGGTGACGAAGTGGTGGGGTCGGTACAGAACTTCATTTCATTGGCAGAAAACGAATTGGAAGGTCGCTATCGCGGCTACACTGAAGCCATTTCTGTGAGGCGTGAATGGCGCGGTCGCGGTATTGCGCGCGGTCTGATCTGCCGGTCGTTGGCGATGTTCAAATTACTCAATATGGACGAAGTCGCGCTCACCGCTGATACAGAAAACCCTACGGGCGCAATGCGCCTTTACATAGGTTTGGGCTATCGACATTATTTGACATCGTTGGAGCTCCAAAAACCTTTGTAAGAAATGAGTAACTATGGAAAATCGAAATAAACAAAAAACACTCGCTCCGCTGCCCCAGTTGTCGGGTTTTATCTTCAGACGCTTTGAAGGTCCAGGCGATTACCAGGGGATGGTCGACATCATCATGTCTAATGTCGATGATCCGAACTCGCATGTCACCTCGCTGGAGGACATCACTACGGATTATGCTCATATATCCGAAAGCGTTCCGGTCCGGGACATGGTTTTCACTTTTCATGCAGAGCAACCTGTTGCCTATTGCCGGTCAACCTGCATGTGGGAAGAGTCAAGCAACAGTTGGATTTATGGCTGGTTGCTGCATGTTCATCACGACTGGAAACGCAAGGGCATTGAGGAAGCATTAGTTGGTTGGTTGGAAGACCAGGCGCTGCTCAATCATCAGATCCTCCACCCGGAAGCGGCAGGGATGCATTCTGTCTTTTTTTCAGAATCAGACCAGCATCGCCTTGACATCGTTCAGAATCGCGGTTATTCGCCCACACGATACTTTGAAGACATGAAACGTGATTTAATCGAGATACCTGATTACCCGTTTCCTGAAGGGATAGAAGTTCGACCTGCATTTCCCTCTCAATACCGCCAGGTTTGGGAGGCAGACGTGGAAGCTTTCCAGGATCATTGGGGGGCAACCATTCCTCCTGAAGAAAATTACCAGGAATGGCAGGCAAACAAAAATTACTTTCAACCTTATTTATGGCAGATTGCCTGGTCTGGTGATGATATAGCGGGAATGGTATGGAATTTCATCAATTCGACCGAAAACGAAAAGCGTGAAAGACTGCGAGGATATACCGAAAGTATTTCAGTGCGCCGACCCTGGCGTGGAAAGGGCATCGCTAAAGCCCTGATCTGCCGATCGATGAAGATGATGAAAGCCCTTGGAATGACCGAAGTTGCCCTGGGCGTGGACAGTCAGAATATCAGCGGTGCGACAAAACTGTATTACGGTTTGGGTTATCGTAGTTATAACCGCTCAGTGGTTTTAAGAAAACCGCTGAATTAATAAACCGGGAGGGTGAAATGTTACAAGTCAACCACGTGGCCGTAAAGAGCGATTCTGCTAATACTACCTACATAAGAGGTGGCTTAAGAGCCACCTCTTTCTCAAATTATCAAGCCTAATCTGACAGGTCAAATTCCCAAATTCCAGCAACCCTGCCCGAAAAAGCTTCGGCCACTAATTGGTTGTAGGTTTCGATTGCTTTTTCGTCGTTTGTGTAGGGGGTGTTTTCGGCTATTCGGGACCAATTCATTCCTGGGTCCTCGAAACACTCTAACTTGATGCCTGGGAATTCATTTTCCATAAGTTCTTCAATAGTATCTACATCAAGTTCTTCACAGAATTGGCTTTCGTTTGGAATGCTGTTCACTTCAGTAATTTTTAGTACTATTGATTTTTGGAGAAAGTCTTGGGGGATATTCTTGAAAAAAACGTGGTCAACACGATAAGGAGTATCTCCAATCATGGATGGCAAACATTCCTTCTCTTGTGTTTCATCCTTCATTGAGATGAAACACGCGCTTCCATCACGATATTGGAACAATCCCTCCACCAGGTTAGAGCCAGCAAAATTGTACTCCTGTCCATCAATGTAAAGAGAAGCCTTGCTGATCTTCCAATTCCGCCAATCCTGCTGTTGCCAGCGCACTTCAACGATTGCGATATCTCCTGAGCGCTCTATACTCTGCATAGCCATCGTTAGGCCGGCAGAAATAACTTCTTGTGTAAGGTACTTTACTTCGCGGTCTGATGTAACTTCTGTTTCCACAAAGTTTTTCTGAGATTCTACAGTTGAGTCCATTAACGGAGGTTCTACTACTTCTTGTGCTCTAGTATTTCCAAACCAGTTGCTCAAAAAGTATGCCGCGCCCACTATCGCGATTGCTACTACAGCGAATGCTGCAATCCGCCTAATTCCCACTTTGTTTTTCATTTTTGAAATCCTTTCGTACATTACTTTGTTATTCAAATTCCAGACTAGGAATTTATCAAAGTCGATATCTGGGAATAACCAATAATATTCTCACCGTGGTAATCGGTTCTTGGTTCATAATAGCACTCCATCTTTTTTGCTTGTAGAACCTTGCTTTTTACTACCATACATCAGGCTGAAATAAATGTCAAATCCTCAAATCGAGGTTTCACAACTTCATTTATGCCTTTTTCTAAGAGTACTGTTTCTACGCACGCTCTGAATTTATTAAGGAACGCTACCTCAGGCATTAAAAATTCAAAGCCACTTACAAATTTGACCCCGACAAGTACAGAGGTTTTACAGGTACAATAGGGGGAGGTTTTACAGGAACTATGAACGATAACGAAAATCCCTCAGCCAACCAGATAAACAAGCACTTTGACTATAAAGTCATCGCTACAGACGGCAATGCCCGTGTTGGAGAATTCACGACCCCCCACGGCGTTCTGCAAACCCCTGTTTTTGCCCCCGTCGGCACGCAGGCAACTGTCAAAGCAATCACACCTGCCCAACTGGAAGAGCTGGGGGCAACCCTGGTGCTTTCCAACACCTACCATCTCTACCTTCGTCCTGGGGATGATCTGATCGCAAAAATGGGTGGACTGCACGAGTTTATGCAGTGGCACAAACCAATGCTGACCGACTCGGGCGGTTTCCAGGTTTTCTCCCTGGCAAACATGCGCAAAGTTGACGAGGATGGTGTGACTTTTAAATCACACATTGACGGTTCCATGAAACGCCTGACTCCCGAAAGTTCCATCCAGATCCAGGAGAACCTGGGTGCGGATATCATCATGGCGTTCGATGAATGCTCCGACCCCAACAACCGCACCTATGTTAAGCAGGCGATGGAGCGCACGCACCGTTGGGCACAGCGTTGCCTTGATGCGAAAAAACGAAATGATCAAGCACTTTTCGGAATCGTCCAGGGTGGAATTTTTGATGAATTACGCGAGCAATCTGCCCGCGCCATCAGTTCCATGGGCTTCCCGGGTCACGCCATTGGCGGGCTTTCGGTTGGTGAGACCAAAGCGGAAATGTACCGCAGCATCGAAGTAGTCAACGCAATCCTTCCCACCGACAAACCAAGATATCTGATGGGAGTTGGGACACCAGAAGATCTGATTGAAGGCGTCTTACGAGGGATCGACATTTTCGACTGCGTTCTGCCCACCCGTCTGGCACGCCATAACAGCGCCATGACCATGTCCGGCAGGCTCAACCTGATGAATGCGACCTTCGCTGAAGACAAACGACCGATAGACGAACAGTGTACTTGCTACACCTGCCGCACTTTTACGCGTGCGTATCTGCGCCACTTGATCGTCGCTAAAGAGATGCTGGCAGCCACCCTGCTTTCGATCCACAACCTGCACACCCTGCTCCAGTTAGCGCACGATCTGCGCCAGGCAATCCTTGAAGGTCGCTTGCAAACATTTGCGGACGAAGCCATGGCAAAGCTAAACATTCCCCGTACTCCAGAAAGGTAGATATGAATTTTATTCAAGCAATCATCTTAGGTATTGTCCAGGGCTTAACCGAATTTTTGCCAGTCTCTTCCTCTGCGCACCTCGTGATCGTACCTTACCTTCTCAACTGGACGCTTGATCCGGAAAAAGCGTTCATTTTTAACATATTGATACAACTGGGAACTTTATTGGCGGTGATCATCTATTTTTGGTCCGACTTGGTGGCAATTTTCAGATCAGTCATCCAGGGAATCAAAGAGAAGACCCCCTTCAAAGAAGCTGAAAGCCGATTGGGCTGGTTAATTGTGTTGGGAACCATCCCCGCGGGCTTGGCTGGCTTGCTACTTAAGGATATCGTTGAAGAGCTCTTTAACAGCCCAGCAATCACTGCGATTTTGCTTTCCTGCACTGCCATTTTATTGGTATTGGCAGAACTGTTAACTAAAAAGGAGAAAAACCTGGAAAAACTTACCTGGAAGGACTCCCTCCTTGTGGGTGTTTTCCAGGCACTGGCAATCTTCCCGGGCATTTCCCGTTCAGGTGCCACTATCTCTGGCGGTCTTTTCAAGGGTTACTCCCGCGAAGCTGCCACACGATACTCCTTCTTGCTTTCCATACCGATCATGTTAGCGGCCGGGTTGCTCTCTGTGATTGAACTGGTAAAATCCGAATTTTTTCTCGACTTTTTACCGACTTTGATCCTCGGTTTTGTGATCGCTGGAGTGATCGGATATCTCTCGATTCGCTGGTTGTTAGGATATGTAAAGAAAAACAGTTTTTTTGGGTTCGCGATTTATTGCATCGTGATTGCCACGGTGACCCTGGTTGTCTCAGCGGTCCGTTGATTTTTTAGAGGGGATCCTTCGCCAGGTAAACCCCGGTTTGTTTTCGGATTAAGATCCCACCATAGTGATCAATCCGGCGTTTGAAAAAAGCCGTCATTTCCGGCTTACCCTCACTACCCAATTGCTCTTTCACCAATGGTGTGGAATAGGCATAATTAGTTAACAATTGCGCGTTCGTGACCCAAAGATCGCTGGAATAGATGTGAAGTTCGATCGTAGAGAAAAATTGCCTCAACTGTTTTTCTCCATTCAGCAAGTTGAAGTCGCTTGACATACCGTGGCTCTTGTCCAGTTTGTGAGAAAATTTCTCGAGCAGCAAATCCAGGTCGATCATGTGTTCAGGTCCGTTCGTCGCAGCCATAAACCTACCCCCCGGTTTGAGCAATTCAGACACCTGGCCAAGCACCTGGGTAATTGAGGGAACATGATAGAGCATGTGGTTGGCAATTATCAAATCAAAAGAAGCAGCCGGAAAAGAGACGTTCATACTGTCCATGCAAACAAAGTGGAAGCGCGTGTCCCCCAACAGAGCGTTGGCAGCATCTTTGATCATGCCTGGAGATAAGTCGCTCAGTGCGATGCGGTTGTTCTCGCTCAAACGATTCATCCCATATCGCCAAAGCAATCCCGATCCGCAGCCAAGCTCCAGCACATTTGCTTCAGCTTTGATCGCTGCTAATTCAAAGACAAAGTCATACCAGTTTTGTTGTCCGGTACTGAATTTCTGGTGGATTTGGATTCGGGATGACAAATTACCTGAATCCTGATATTGCCTGGTACTCAGATATTGAGAATTATTGCGATAAGCTGTTGGATCTTGCATTATTTCCTGTCTTTCTACTAATTATACCTTCCGCTTCAACAACTATTGAATATTGCGCAAAAGCCCTGAAATTAAATTCAAAAAATTTTCCAGTGTTGATATTCGTTTTTTGGTGTAATCAATGAGTCACCTTGACGAAAGAGAGCGGAAGTGATACATTAAATCGCCTTGATTTGAGGTAAGTATTAGATTTTAAGAAAGTTGAGTATTAAATGGCAGACAGAACTTTAGGGACCATCAAATGGTTCAGCGCACCCAAAGGGTACGGCTTTATCGGTATGGAAAATGGCGAAGACGTATTTGTCCACTTTTCCGCAATCCACATGGAAGGCTATAAACGCCTGAAAGAAGGACAGAAAGTTGAATTTACCATCGAAGATGGTCCACGCGGAAAGCAAGCCGCAGATGTTACAGTGGTAGAAGAATAAGGGGTTTCCCTCTCAACCATAAAAGCCAGCTTCACAGCTGGCTTTTTTTGTTAATCCAACACCTAGGGCGTAATAAGAATTTCACAAATTCAATTTCGATCAAATACGTTTGATCGCCTCTGACATCTTTTCGAGCGCTTGCTGTAAGACAGCTTGTGTACAGCCAAAATTGAGTCTTAAAAATCCTTCGCCTGCTTCACCAAAAGTACAGCCATCGTTCATACATACTTTCGCGTTTTCCATAAAGAATTGCTGCAAATCACCTTCAATACCCAACCCGCGGCAATCCAACCACGCCAGGAAAGTTCCCTCCGGCTTGCTCCAACTAATTCCAGGCAGCATGCCTCGATCGATCGCCTCTCCGATCAAGTCCCGATTTTTTTGGAGATAGGCGATCTGTTCACGCAACCATTCATCACCGTGTTCGTAAGCCGCCTTGGCTGCCACAAGCGATAGAACCCCTGGACTACTGATCAGGTATTGCATGTAACCTTTTACCTGACTGCGTAATTCTTCATCCTGGACCACCGCCACCGAAGCGTGCAGACCAGCGATGTTGTAGGTTTTACTGGGAGCCATGAATGTGGCTGTTTTAGCTGAAATTTCCGGGTCCAGCGAAGCAATTGGTGTGTGTTTGTGACCATCGTAAATAATGTCACAATGGATATCATCAGAGCAGATAGTCACATTATGACGCAAGCAGATTTCAGCCAAGTTGAGCAACTCCTCTTTGCTGAAAACTCTGCCCGTCGGGTTTTGAGGATTACACAAAATGTAAACCTTGACCTTGTTATCGATAATCTGCTGCTCAAACAGGTCAAAATCAATACGATAAATTCCATGGTCATCAAGGTACATTGGATTTTGGATCCCGATCAAACCAGAGGAAATCGGTGAGCCAATGAAAGGGGGATATGCGGGACTTTGAAAAATGACGGCGTCACCCTTGTTGCACAGTGCTCGCAATACGATCGTAAATCCAGTCACAATCCCGGGAACATAACAAATTTGATCGGGGCTGACTTCCCAGTTATAAAGCCGGTTAAAACGATCGATCACAACCTCGTCAAGCCCTTCAGGGGTTTTCCCATAACCGAAAATGCCGTGATCCACCCTTTTTTGCAGAGCTTTAATCACTGCTGGTGGGCATCGAAAATCTGTATCCGCCACCCATAAGGGCAATACATCATCAGGATAACAATTCCATTTCAAGCTTTCGGTGGGTTTTCGGTCGATAAATAAGTCAAAGTCCATTTGCTCTCCTTTTCAATACAACTATTCTAACGCCTGAACAGTGTTTTGGGCTCGATTTTGATGGGAACTTACTACTTTTGGTATACTGAATTTACGAAATGAAACAAAAGAATAGGTTCGCATATCTTTACTTGCTTGGCTTGCCTGAAGGATTGCCTTTTGTGCTATTTTGCAGCTTGCTGGGAAGCTTTGTGTCTGAAGCTTCTCTTTTTTTCACAATTGCACTAAGTCTGTCAGCTAACCTGGCCATTTACTGTTTTGCCCAGGCATATAAACACATAAGCAATGCCCCTCAAGACACTTTTTCCCCATCAACGTCTGACCCCAACCCAATTTCTCATGGCGTGATAAGCTTGCGTACAGCTCGGATCGGTCTATATCTGGCCTTGCTGACTGCTGTAACTACAGCTTTCTTATTAGGTCTAAACAACCTCATACTAACCTTCAGCGCAGTTTTGCTTACACTGGCACTTTTTCACTCCAATATCCGCCTTTCTGACCACCTGATGCTCGGATTCAACCACCGTCACTTTCTGTACGCAGGAATTTTCTTGCTCAACAGCATCGTTGCCAACCAGGTTCATCCTTCTATGACAGAAATGCTCTTTCCTTTGCTGTTAGTGACATGTCTTTATCTTGTTTATCGAATGGAGGAAGTGCGCGCCTCACTCCCTCAGCACCAGACCATAACTTTCTGGCGATTTTTTTTCATTTCAATTTTGCTCATTTCCGCGGTGGCTACTTTCACATTGCTGGAGCCACTGCCACTGTGGATCATTGCTCTTTGGGCTTTCCTGGCCTCAGTCCAATTAAGTATCAGTTTTACAAACCAGGCGGAAGCCAACCCGCATCGTTATCTTTACCTGCTCAGGATTTTTGAGATTTCCGGGGTAATTTCTTTTCTGGTATATTTCATTTTTGTTTTCATCAATACATTTAAGAGATAGAGAGTTACTATGAGTCTGCCAAATAACATCATCCTCACTTCCTCCCCGGATTGGAAAGATTACCAATTGCTTGACAGCGGTGACGGAAAAACACTGGAACGTTTTGGAAAATACCTGCTTGTCCGCCCACGCCCCCAGGCAATCTGGTCAAAAGCCTTACCCTCCGGCGAATGGCAGAAGGCAAATGCAATTTTGGTAGAGGAAAAGCAGGAATATGGCGGTAAGTGGAACATCCTGAACCCAATGGAAAAATCCTGGAAGATAAGCTATAAAGACCTCAAGTTTCAACTACAGCTTTCATCGTCCCGACATGTTGGCATCTTCCCTGAGCAAGCAACTCATTGGGATTGGATCAGACAGCACATTGAAGCCAGCAAAAGTCCTTCCCGCGTGCTAAATTTGTTTGGCTACTCAGGTGCCGCCACCCTGGCTGCCGCAGCTGCTGGCGCAGAAGTCACTCATGTTGATTCCTCCAAGCATGCCATCACCTGGGCAAATCAAAACACGAAACTGTCTAAATTGGATGACAAACCAATTCGGTGGATTGCTGAAGATGCACTTAAGTTTGTCAAGCGCGAAGCCCGACGCGGCAACACTTACCAGGGAATCATTATGGATCCACCAAAATTTGGACGGGGATCCAGCGGTGAAGTTTGGGATTTCTTTAAACGGGTTCCTGAATTGATAGAGGCTTGCCAGAGTATTTTGGCGAAGGACGCCAGGTTTATCGTGATGACTGCCTACGCCATAACCGCTTCCGCCGTGGTGACCCACCAGGCTGTTGAGCAGATGGTAGGCAAAAAGGGTAAGTTGGAAAGCGGAGAATTGGTCAGTATCGACGAAAGTGCCGGGCATGTGATTTCACATGCCATCTACACACGTTGGTCTGCTTCGTGACAAAGCTTTACTAATCAATTTTTGAGATTGCTACCCGTTCTACGCGGTGACCATCCATCTGGACGATCTTGAAGGCGAATCCATCCCACTCAAACCCTTGACCAACCTTGGGGATTTTGCCCATTTGATTCATAATGAAACCGCTTAGGGTCTGGTAACCCGCTTTAAATTCTTCAGGTAACTCATCCACATTCAGTTTTTCTTTCAAAACATCGATAGGCACCAGCCCATCGATCAGCAAAGAGCCATCTTTCAACTCTTCAATCTCGAGTTCAGTATCGAATTCATCCTGTGGGATATCTCCTACAATCGATTCGAGCACGTCATACAACGTGACCATTCCTTCAACGCCACCATATTCGTCGATGACCATTGCCTGGTGAACGCCGGTTGCTCGAAAATATTCAAAAGCTTTGACTGCCTTCATGTTTCCAGGGAAAAACATCGCTTCTTTTGTGTAATCCTGGATATTAAAATCATCCGAGAATAGGTTAACTCCAACCAGATCCTTAGCACGCACAATGCCAACAATGCGGTCAAGATCTCCATCGGCAACAGGCAGACGCGAATAAGTGCTCTCGAGCATTTCCCTTACCATTACTTCAGGTCCATCGTTCAGGTCCAACCAATCAAGTTCTGTATGAGGGGTCATGATGGCATCGACCCTACGCTCGCTAAAACGAAATACACCATCAACCAATACTTCTTCGGCTTCGTCAAAGACGCCTGTCTGGCGACCTTCCTGAATAAAGCCCTTCAGCTCTTCTTCAGTGATGTAAGGTTCTTTCTGAATGTCAACATTGAAGACCTTGATACCAAGGTTGGTTGAAGCGCTCAGGATACGGATCAGAGGTCTTAAAGCAATTGTCAGTCCATTGATGATCGGAGAAAGTTGGGTGACTACATTTTCCGGTTTGCTTACAGCGATCCGTTTTGGGATCAGTTCACCAAGCACGATCGAAAAATAAGTGATTACGATTACCACCAATACAAAGGCAAGCGTGTCTGCAACTGGAGCAAGGAAATTAACCTGCCTCAAAACGGTTGCCAACGGATCAGCTAACATTCCACCACCAATACCGCCAGCCATGGTATCGATCAGCGTGATCATGATCTGAACTGCGGACAGATATTCCTGGTTAGGGTCGTTCTGCAATCTGATTGCCAGGCTGGCACCAGATTGTCCTTCATCAGCACGCTGATGCAATCGAGTCCGCCTGGCTGAAACCATTGCGATCTCGTACATAGCAAAAACTGCATTGAAAAAGAATAAAACAAAGATGAGAAGGATGTTTACGTAAATTGGCATAGTTTTTTTTGTTGTCTTCAGATAAAGACTCTGACGCTATTGTACCAGAGGAAAAAATAGGTTTTTAATAAAGTGTGCATTTAGCGAAAACAAATGTTTTGCTGTAATACAGCGCAAAAAGATTCCGATCCTAACAGGTTACTAATTCGTCTTTCATAAAATCGGTTCGATTATGGTAAACCCAGACCACTCGATCTTTTACGAAGTCAAATCTGCTTACAGCACAATTACAATAAGCGAACCAGGTAGACAAGTTGCGATTGTCTGGTTCATCTGGTCGGATATTAAAAATTGTTCTCGCCATAGTGTTAAAGAACCCGCCGTGAGTCACAACAGCGACCTTATCATTTGTGCCAAGATGGCGTTCTTTTAATAAATTAAGAACAGTGTTTGCCCTCAACATTGGAGCTGTAACAGGCTCGATTCCACCTTGCCACCAGCCTTTTTCCGGAATAGGGTCGTGCAGTTTGAGGGCAGGATAATGCTCTCTTAGAAAAGCTGGTGTAACACCGAATTCATTGCTAATCTGAGGAATTCCATCGACCAGTGTTTCCAGGTAGATACCCCCTATTTCGTGCGCTCCTGGCAAGCCAAAAAGAGGGATATCCAGGGTTTCTGACAGAATCGTGCCAGTCTGTATTGACCGGATCATCAAACTGGAGTAGAGATGCGTGAAACGAATGCTGTGGCTATTCACACCATCTTCATTGTCACCATTTGAAGAATGACTGGAGGCAACAAAGTTTGCCAGCGCTTGAGCCTGGTAAACCCCTAAGTCAGTCAGTTTTGGATCTGAAGTGCGCTCATAGTTCTCACTATTATCGTCCCAATTAGCGTTGTTCGTTGATTGCCCATGTCGAATAAAGTAAAGTTGCATCATTCCTCCGGGCTAAGATTATACACGTTCAAAGATGATTTTACGACTCATGTCTACGAGTGGCTCACGAAGCGTAGTATCTGTTGGTTTTGTCCCCATTTTTGTTATCCAGAGTAATTACGAAGGATCTGATATTTGCATCTCATTCAATATACGCTAAGCAATCACAGCAACCAACTTGCCATCCACGTCCAATCTAAACCTGCCACATTCAACGAGGGATGATATAATCTCATACCGAATTTAATAGGATGAACGAAAATACTATGCTTGATAAACTTGAATCGATTCTTGAACGTTATGCTGAACTGGAACATCGCTTGACCGAAGTTGGACAGGACTATCAGTTGGCGGCTGAGCTCTCCAAAGAACGCTCAGACCTTGAGCCAATCGTCTTGCTCGCCAAGGAGTATAAGGATAATTTGGGTAAAACCGAAGAAACCCAGGAACTGATCGAGGCTTCAGAAGGCGAAATGCTTGACCTGGCAAAAATGGAACTGGACGCTTTAACTACTCGCAAAGAAGAGCTCGAGGAATTGCTTAAATCCAAATTGGTACCCAAAGATCCGCGAGATGACCGCAGTGTCATCATCGAGATCCGCGCTGGCACTGGTGGTGATGAAGCCGGCTTGTTCGTGGCAAACCTGCTGCGGATGTATCTGAAATACGCCGATATCCATCACTACAAGACTGAAATCATCTCAGCCAACGAAACCGGTATTGGTGGTTACAAAGAAGTCACTTTTGCAATCAAAGGCAAAGGTGCGTATTCCCGTTTTAAGTTCGAATCGGGTGTTCACCGGGTTCAGCGGGTGCCTGAAACTGAATCACAGGGACGTATCCACACCTCAACCGTGACAGTGGCTGTTTTGGCGGAAGTGGATGATATCGAAATCGACATTCCTGAAAGCGACATCGACATTGACGTTTTCAAGTCAGCTGGAGCTGGCGGGCAAAACGTGCAGAAGAATATGACTGCCGTTCGCATCCATCACAAACCGACTGGCATAATCGTAGCTTGTCAGGACGAACGCTCGCAGCTGCAAAATAAACTGCGTGCTATGAGCGTCCTCAAAGCCCGTCTTTATGAGATGGAAGAAGAAAAACGGCAGAACGAACTGGATGCGGCTCGCCGTTCCCAGATCGGCACCGGTGAACGCTCCGAAAAAATCCGTACCTACAATTATCCTCAATCGCGGGTCACCGATCACCGCATCAATGTTTCTTCTTATAACATTGCCGGTGTGATGGAAGGGTATGAATTGGATACCTTCATCGAAGAGTTACAGCACGCCGAAGAAGCTGAACGTCTGGCAAATTTTGAGAGCAATGGATAGTGACCTCCAATCTGACCGCAGCATCCGCGGACAGCTGAGAGAAATCAAACAACCTCACCAAATTGCACTGGTCTTGTTAGCGCTTGTGCTCCAGCGACCCAAAACCTGGCTGCTTGCCCACCCGGAAGTGCACCTGACCAAAGCTCAGACTGAGCAATTGGAAGGTTTACTTCAACGCCTGGAAGCAGGTGAACCTCTGCCTTACCTGCTTGGGATACAGGAATTTTTCGGACTTGAATTTGAAGTTGATCCGTTGGTTCTGATTCCAAGACCAGAAACAGAATTGCTCGTTGAGACCGCACTCACCTGGTTAAATACACACCCCTCCGCCAGAAAAGGCCTTGATGTGGGCACAGGATCAGGCTGCATCGCGATCAGCCTGGTAAACAATTGCCCGAATCTGCAAATGTTGGCAACTGACCTTTCCGCAACATCGCTGAATGTGGCGCAAAAAAACGCCAAAAAGCACAATACAGCCGACCGTATCAAGTTTGTACAATGCAATCTGCTGCCTGATAACCTGCAACTAGTTGATCTGGTTTGCGCAAACCTGCCATACGTCCCTACAAAAAAATTGGTCGCGGTAAACAGCTTGCCCTGGGAGCCCAACCTGGCGTTGGATGGTGGTGAGAGTGGTTTAGACCTCATTGATGAACTCCTTCAAAAAGCACCTGCCTTTGTCAATAAACCCGGTCTTGTTCTGCTTGAGATTGAAGAAACTCTCGGAGCTCAAACACTGGAGTTGGCACAAAGATATTTTCCAGACGCTGAAGTTAGCCTTCACCAGGACCTTGCCGAACGGAATCGCATGATCAGAATCGAGTTGAAATGAGTGACCTTCAAAACCCAATCGTCTCGATCGATGATCCACAAGCCATCCCTTACGCGCTCGCAGCGCTGGCAGCGGACGAGCTGATCGTCTTCCCAACAGATACTCTCTATGGGCTGGCAGGAAAAATCAATGAAACCAGCCTGCAGAAAATTTATGCAGCTAAACAGCGTCCAGACGAAAAAGCCATTCCGGTTTTGGTAGGAGATCTGCAGCAACTTGATCAACTCGCTTCAACAGTCGAGCCACAAGTCATGGCTTTGATGCAAGTTTTTTGGCCAGGACCCCTCACGTTGGTAGTTCCCAAAAAAGTAGGTCTGCCCCCTTCACTCAGCCCCTACCCCGGGCTAGCTGTGCGCATGCCGGACCATCACTTCGCGCTTAGTTTGCTACAACAGACTGGACCACTGGCAGTGACCAGTGCGAACATCTCCGGTGGGCAAAACCCAACAACCGCAGAGGATGTCTACGCGCAACTGAAAGGTCGAGTCGGCTTGATCCTCGATGGCGGCAAACTTCCGGGAGGCAAAGCATCAACCATTATCGATTGTCAAAGTGATGAGCCAACTCTCTTGCGTGAAGGACCCATCCCCTTTGAAGACATCCTGAATGTCTGGGGGAAAGTATGATTGTGCTTTCCAATCCATGGCTGCAATTTACAATCTACCCAGAACAATTAGCTTTTTCCCTGACCTCATCTCAATATCCTGCTGCAAAAATTGAAGATTCCAGGTTTGGACTGGAACTTGATAACTCTAAATCTCTTGATTTTGTCTTTAAGTCAGTACAGGAAGATTTGGAAGATCAATCCATCCATGGAGCACTCAAGGCACTATCTCTGCTATATCTCGAACAAAAAACCGGGATAGAGTTGTCTGTTATCTTCGGAATGCCGCTTGACAAGCCCTTCTTATTTCAACGAGTGCACTTGGAAAACAAGTCAGACAAAAACCTCTATCCAAAAAAATTCATCTTCGCAGACGTGCAAGCAGGCAGTTTGATCTTTTCTAACCGAAAGCCCTTCAAAACGGCATTTTACAGTAATGGTTGGCAAAGCTGGTCACCTACCGGGACGTGGCAGTATGGACAGCGACAGAATCGCAGTAAATTGGGTCCACTTTCCCACCCGATGCTCTACAATGCTGGCACACCCATTACCAAAAGCAAGTCTGCATTTTCGTCCGACATGTTTGCCGCTCTGATTGACCAGGATGCTGAAACTGGTTTGATTTGCGGCTTCCTCTCTCAAAAAGAGCAATTTGGCTCCCTCACCTCGACCTTGCACCCTGAGCCGGATTTGCAGGTATGGGCAAATTGCGACGAAATTGAACTTGCAGCTGGTGAGTCTCTTCAGAGTGACTGGCTTGCCTGGCAATTTTTTGACATTCACGATCCAAAACCGTTTTCTGTTTACTTCCAGGCAGTCGCGCAGGAAAACCAGGTCCGGGTGCGAATAAAGACTCCCACAGGCTGGTGCTCCTGGTATCAGTATTTTCAACAAATTACTCCGGAAATTCTGCGGCAAAACCTGCAAGCCATCCAGCAGCACCAACCCGAATTGCCGCTTGATATTTTTCAAATCGATGATGGCTTTCAACAGGATGTTGGCAGCTGGTTGAAGTTCAACCAAAAATTCCCGGATGGCTTGAAAGAAATTTCTCAAGACATTGTCAAGGCTGGCTTCACACCAGGAGTATGGTTCGCGCCTTTCATTGTCGAAAGGCACTCCCAGCTAACCCAGGATCACCCCGGATGGCTCTTGAAAAATAAAATGGGAAAGCTGGTAAACAGCGGTTTCGTTTGGGAAAAGCTCGGTCGCGCACTTGACCTGACCCACCCGGAGGTACAAGATTACATTCGTGAGGTAATCCGCACCGCAGTTCAAGAGTGGAATTTCCCTTATCTCAAACTGGATTTTCTCTATGCAGCAGCGCTGCCAGGCGAGCACTATGATCCAACCAAGACACGTGCGCAAATTTTGCGGAGAGGGCTCGAAATTATCCGGGAGGAAGCAGGAGAACAGACGATCCTGCTCGGGTGCGGCTGCCCTATCGGACCAGGAATTGGTATTTTTGATATGATGCGCATTAGCGCAGATGTCAGCCCCGATTGGGAACCACAAGTAAATGGAATAAAGTTGCCATTTCGCAAAGAACCAAACATGCCCTCTGCCCGTAACGCGATCCAAAATATCCTTACGCGTTCGTCAATGGACCCGCACCTTTGGGTAAACGACCCGGACGGTCTCTTAGTTCGCGAAGATTCGACCCTGAGTTTGTCTGAGGTGCAATCGCTGGCTACTGCGATAAGTCTGACAGGCGGCGCAGTTTTGATCTCAGATGACATGACCCGCCTCAGTCCGGAACGGCGCAAATTGGCTGCTGCTTTACTTCCAGTTCTGCCTCCCAAACCACTTGTGCGCGATTTGTTCACAAATAACATGCCTGCTCAGTTGAGTCAAACGCTTCAAAACTGTGAGGGCGAATGGAAGGTGATCGCGCTGTTTAATTGGGAAGATCATCCGGCAGACCTGATACTTAAGCTAAGTGATTGGGGCTTGGAAAAACGATCAAGCTTGATGCGTGAATTCTGGACCGGAGAAATCGCCATCCTTGACGATCAGCACACTTTCAAGCAAGTACCACCGCACGGTGTACGCTTGCTCGCTTTGCGTGAAATGGCGGATTTAGTTTATTTGGGAAGCGATTTGCATCTCGCCCAGGGGATTGAGCTGAAAGAATGGCTTGTGAATGGCTCAAACCTGGAATTCAAGTTGGATCTAGGTCGAAAAGTGGAGGGGAATATTTTCATCTATGCGCAAACTACTCCGATACGGATTTATCAGAATGGCAAACCTGTTCAATGGCAGGCTTTGGACGCAAATGTCATCCGGATTCCCGTCGTTCTTGACCCGGATTCTCAAATCCAAGTCCATTTCTGACCTTTTTTCTTTCCATTTTTTCATCCTGACACAGGAAGTATCTTCTCGTTCAGACAAATGAAACTCCGTCTTTGCGAGGAGCACAGCAATGAAGCAATCTCGGTTTATAAAAAAAGCCGGATTCTGTAAACGAATCCGGCTTACAACTAACCTCGACTACTACTTTGTATCAGTCTCTTTATAGGTCTCAACCACTGTACCCTCAGTTCTTTTTTCCTTGCGTTTGGCAGCAGACTTACGTATCGCGCGAACAAGGAAGAAAATTCCAACACCTAACGGGATCAGGAACGGCAGACAGGTAATTCCAAAGCGGATCAGGAAATCAACAACCTGCTGGAAGGTGCGTACCAGACGCTGCAGCGATTCTCGCACCACACCCTGTGGCTTCCATCCACCAATCTCGATCGGTTGCAGCGAAGCTTCGGCTACAAAATCAACAGACAGGGATGAAAGAGCGGAGGATTCCTGTAAGTATTTGATGTGACCTTCAAGTACTTCGATCTGACTGCGAATATTGGTCAGCTCGCGGAAAACACTCATGGTTGCTTCCAGATCCTCAGTATTTTCCATCAGGACCATCAATTGTTCTTCCGCAGCCTTCAGGTTGCGTAAGCGGGATGACGAATCTACAAAATCAGAAGTCACATCCTGACCTGACAGGCTTTCAGAAAGTACGCCATCTTTTCCATTTGCAGAAAGTTGTCGCACAGACTCCATCGCCTGCTCCAATTTTTCAGAAGGAACACGAATCACGATAGAAGTGTGAGGGTAAGAAGCGTTATTGTACGTTGTTTCAGTATAGCGATTGGTGCTGACTACATACCCACCCAATTGTTTTGCCAGATCGGATGTCTGCTGCATTGCAACAACGGTGTCTGCTACAGAGACTCTCAAAGATGCATTTTGGACAACCATACGCTCTTGACCTTCGGCGGTTCCGGTCAAAGGCTTCGGTTCGATGCCCATTTCTTCTTCCATGGCTGGGGCTTCATACCCCCAAGTCATGTCACTTTCAGGCATTTGTGGTGAGACATTAGGTGAAGATGACGATTTAGCACAAGCACTCAGCGAAAGTGACAAGATCAAACCTACTAATAGCAATTTCTTTTTCATTTTTCTCCATTCTTAAACGGCGTTCTCATTACTTAGACGCAACCAACCGGGAAAAGTTCCGGTCAACCAGCTATTAGGGAGGGGGAAAAGAGATTAAGTGCCTGACAAAAGACGGCTGGCTTGTCGTTTTGGGATCCCTAATTGAATTATACGTTCGGCAACTGATTCAATGTCGTAATTGATCCGTTTGAAAAGAAAAGTTCCTTCTTCATCATCCCAGATGACAAAAGATGACCGGGCATCAAAATTTCTTGGTTGTCCAACCGAACCCGGATTCAAGATGAAGCGACCTTCTGGTTTCCAACGATCTCCATTGTCTGGCAGCAAGGTCTGAACACTGCCATCTTCTTTTAAGACAAAGATGGATGGTACATGCGTGTGCCCGATGAGGCATCCTTGAGTTGAAAAGTCGTCAAAATTTGCTTTGGCTGTTCTGGGACTGAGAATGTATTCCCAAATCGGATTGCGCGGGCTGCCGTGCACTAAAGTCAGCTGATCGATTTCAAGTTTGAGGCGCAATAATTCCAAAAAGTCGCGGCTTTGATGATTAAGTAAACTGGATTGAACCCGAATAGCTTCCGCGGCTTCGTAATTAAACCGGTCTATAGAGATAAAATCCATCAAAGCGGCGTCATGGTTACCCATTAGTGCCTGTAGATTGGGTTGCGAAGAGAGCAACTCAATACATTCGTTTAAATCAGGACCATAACCGGCAACATCACCCAGAAACCAGACCTGATCCACTGTGCCAGCAGATTTTAAAACAGCTTGAAGGGCTGTCAGATTAGCATGAATATCAGAAAGTATCAATGTACGCATATCAGGGCATATTAAAGGTGATGCTCCAGTCGCCATTCTCGACTGCTGAAGGTGAGGTCAATCCGAAGATTGCGATCCAGGTGTTGCCCGGTTTTAGGTGAAAAGGATTTCCCTGTGCGTCCTGAAACTGGATAGGTTTGTCGCTTTGAGGCGTTTTCCAGAAAATTTCGTAAGCTATCCCATCTCTAAAAACAGTGGCTTCATATCCGCTTGTGTTACCAACCAGATCGATATTGTGCAACGTGCCCTTGATTTCGGTATAGGGAGCTTTCAACACAATAACATTCGAAAAACTGAGCTGTTCCCCAGTGTTCTGGTCTATCAGAGGCTGATAGGAATAGTATGTGCTCTCATCGATGGTCCAATTGTGATACTTACCAGTTTCCGGGTTGTAGATCCATTGGGCTTTGCCCACATCAGTCCAAATGATCCAAACACTCGCGCCTGCTTCTCCTCCTTGAGGGGGTTGTTCTGAAAACGACATGCCGCTCAAATCAGGATCTTCTTTTCCATAGCCAAGATAATTGAAATAACTTGAAAGCGCAGCAGAATCTCCGAAAACGCTGTAAACGTAATTTCTTCCGTCATCGCAGACGCCTGGACAGAGATATTTATCAGTAAAATAGCGCCCAGGAATGTAGAAGTCAAGATAAGGTAAAACGTCTATCTTATCTCCTCCAGTGGAACCAAAAACCGCCTGATAAAGGCTGCCCAGGTGTCCATCGACCCGTCGAATCGAGCGCACTGGTCCGATTTTGCTGGAATCTTGCCCATAGTAGAGTGCGGCGTAGCGATCACTGCCCCAACCAATGTAATAATCAAACACGATATCTGCTGAAGAAAGCCCCCAGTGAGCCTGATAGTCGATTAGATGGTTGGATACCTTCATGATTACCGGTCTGCGCCGCAATAGTGATGGGTCCGCTACTTTAAGACCAGTCAGTGGATTCACTCCTTCCGGATAGGTTTCAGGACCAATCACTTCCTGTGAAGGAGCTTTTTTGGTCGCTGTTGGAGTAGGACTAATTTCAGAAGGAACGGTTGAAGTGGTTGTAGTTTCCTGTGGAGTTATCGCAGGCGTCGCAGTTTCGATTTGGAGAGATTGTGTCCTATCTCGCTCGATTACTGCTGTAACCGTACCTGCTATCGCTGTTTGTTGACCCGCAGTCAGACCTTCCGGGCTCATAGGAACGCAGGCAGATAAAACCAACATAAAAGAAATAACCAGGAGGGGGATCAGTTTTTTTGTTTTCATAGCACTTCCCGAACACAACAATTCTACCCTATTGGACAGGAGGGTCGATTAATTAGTTCCAGAACGACGATATAGCCGTTCCACTGTGAGAAAAAAACAGCTTACTCCCCGAGTAGCAGCTCCATCCTGCTGACGCCGGCATCAAAAGGCTTAGCAAGAGGGTGGTGAACCACCATTGCCGCGGTCGACTGCTCTGGCACCAACTGCCAGGCGGAGGTCAGGCTCATTCCAAGTTCTTTTTCTACGGGCAACAAATCGAACACTTTTCTATGTTCTTTCAACCAGGGAAGTGCAGGATAGCCCCAGGAATACCGAAAACCCTGGTCTGCGCCTATGCCTAACTCCTTGCGAATTTTGAGGTGCACATACTCCGCGCTGGCTTCTGCCATCTGGACCGCAAGCCCATGCAGGAAGTAGCCTTCAGAATATTGCCCTTGTTTGTCGAGTTCTTCAAATCGTTCTGTCGCATTTTTACCTACGGTTACAACCTGGAGAGGTAAGATGTCAAAGCGCGAGCTGCCAATCGGTAGAAAATAATCGCTCAGGCACAAACCTTCTCCTTTGGATTGGCGAGGGAAGGTTAACCGGGTCAACTCTACTGGAAGCTCTACAGTGCTTTTGAGCGAGTCAAAAATAATCAGGTCATTGTCATCTGCCCATACTGGGAAGTAGCCATAAACCGCTTGAGGGACGATCCAGCCTTCCTTCTTTGCTTCTTCAAGCATTTGCAACCTTCGCAGGTCAAATTCCGCTTTCAGCTCTTGCCATTCCTGCCCACGCACCTGTTTTGCTCCCCAGGAGAGTCGATACAATTCAGTCAGGTTGATCAGTTTCGCGACTTCATCAAAAGGCAATTCCTTTTCAATGCGGATACCCATTGGTTCTACCGAAGGAATCACTTCAGCTGGAGGAACACTGCGAACTTGGCCAGGGTTTTCACTACTTTTGTTGATTTTCTTATTACTAACTGCGGCAGAATCGCTCGTCTTCCGCTTTAATAAATCTCTCTTTTGCGGATCAACCAGTTGATCCATCACATTCAAGCCTTCAAAAGCGTCTTTGCAGTAGAAAATGCCTGCCTTATATCGTCCCAACTCAGATGTATCCGCAATTCGCTCAGCGTATTGGGGATTGATGGCAGCACCGCCGATCAGAATCGGAATTTCGATCCCCCGCCGCTGAAATTCATTGGCGATCACGGGCATCTGTTTGCTGGTCGAGACCAATAGAGCGCTCAAACCAACCGCGTCTGCTTTTTCTTCAACTGCCCGACTAATGATTTCTTCAGCTGGCACTTGTTTACCGAGGTCTATTACCTCGTAACCGTTGTTTGCCAAAATCGTCTTAACCAGGTTCTTGCCGATGTCATGAACGTCACCGTAGACCGTTGCCAAAACGATTTTGCCTTTGCTCAGTCCTTCTTGTCTCTCCAGGTATTGTTCCAGGTGAGTGACCGCTTTTTTCATCACTTCAGCCGACTGAAGCACAAAGGGTAGGATTAACTCACCCGAACCAAAACGGTCGCCAACCTCTTTCATCGCCATCAGCAGCACTTCGTTGAGGATGTTGACGGCAGTTTCTGCCTTAGGTTCGCCGCTTTCTGCCAAAATCTGATCGATATCTTCTTCAAGACCGTTTTTCTGGCGCAGCAAAATGCGCTGAAAGAGCCGTTCCCGAGTATTCAGGCCTTCAAAGGGATCCTTTTTCGCAGCCCCTTCGCTCTCTTTTTCGTCATGGATTTCAAACCAGGTAACCAGTTTTTCCAGGGCATCAGCAGATCGGTTGAAAATCAGCTCTTCTGCAAGTTCTTTTTCTTCTGCCGGAATTTCTCCATAAGGACGAATGTGAGCAGGGTTGACGATTGCCATGTCCAGTCCATACTCAACCGCGTGATGCAGAAAAACACTATTGATCAGTTTGCGTGCAGGTTGAGCCAGCCCAAAGGAGATATTGCTTACTCCCAGGCAGGTGTGAACGCCGGGCAACTCAACTTTAATCGCCTGAATACCTTTTAGTGTCTCGACCGCGCTTTCCCGCCAGACTTCCTCTCCGGTTGCCAGAGTGAAAGTGAGTGGGTCAAAAACCAAATCCTGGGGTCTGAGATGGTAGTCCTGAACAGCCAGTTCGTGCATCCTGCGGGCTATCGCTAATTTTCTATCCGCTGTTTTTGCCATGCCTTCTTCATCGATGGTCAGGCACATCACGGCAGCACTATATTTGCGGGCAAGCGTAAACATTTTGCCAGCTTTTTCTTCACCAGATTCAAGGTTGGTCGAGTTGATCAGGCTGCGTCCGGGTGCAGTTTGCAGGGCGGCTTCTGCTACCGACAGCTCAGTGGTGTCAATAACCAGGGGAACAGGCACTTCTAAAGAAAGTCTTTTGACAATCGTGCGCATCAATTCGGCTTCATCGCTGCGTTCGGTTGTTGCGACACTAATGTCCAGTCCGTGGGCACCGAAATCCAACTGATCGTGCGCAACCTGCATGATCGCATCGAAATCTTCTGCCAAAAGCAAGCGCTTGAAGGCTTTTGAACCCTGCGCGTTCATCCGTTCGCCGATGATAAAAGGAGCAGGAATCTGTTCAATATCGACTGCCTGGACAGCCGATGATAGCCTCGCCTTGGAGTCTGATTCTGCTTGAAGAGCATTAATTTTCGTTATTTTTTCAGATAGAGCTGCGATGTGTTCAGGGCGTGTTCCACAACAGCCGCCCACGATGCGCACACCAAGTTTCTGGACATATTCGCCCAATTGATCAGAGAAGTCTTCTGGCAGCAGCGGATAGACCGCCTCACCATCAACGTTGAGGGGCAAGCCGGCATTAGGGATGCAGGAAATTGGCAGGTTGGCATGGGTGGTCAGATATTCCATTGATTCGCGCATGTGCTCCGGACCTGTCGAGCAATTCAACCCGATCACATTTACGCCCATGCCTTCCAGGATTGCCGAAACAGCTGTGATGTCAGTCCCAAGCAGCATCTTCCCATTCACATCGAGCGTGACCTGGGCTTGAATGGGCAGCCAGCGCTGCTCTTCTTCCAGAGCTTCCCGAATTCCATTGATTGCAGCCTTTACTTCCAGAATGTCGTTCGAGGTTTCAATAAGGAGCAGGTCAACCCCACCTCGAATTAAACCTGTTGCCTGTTCACGAAAAACGTCCTTTAATTCCTCAAAACTGATATCAGACATTTCGGGATCGCTGGTTGAAATCAGTTTCCCGGAGGGTCCCATTGAACCGGCAACAAAGCGGGGTTTTTCAATGGTAGAGAATTCGTCAGCAGCTTGCCGGGCAAGCCTGGCAGCCTTTTCATTCAATTCCAAAGTCCTGTCTTGCAGGTCATAGTCAGCCAGAGTCAAACGATTGGCACGAAAGGTGTCTGTTTCAATTACATCTGCGCCAGCCTGAAGAAAAGCGCTGTGCACATTCAAAACAACCTGGGGATTCACCAACACAAGTGCGTCGTTACAGCCCACCAGATGCTCTCCCCCATAATCTTCAGAGCTAAGGTTATAGGCTTGCAAGGTGGTGCCCATGGCTCCATCAAACACAAAAACACGCTTATCCAAAGCGTCCAGGTAGGCATTCTTTTTAGCAGCAGAAGTTGTGTCCATAGTTCCTCACAGGTGTAAAAAACGCCTCAGCTGAGGCATAAGTTTTCGTCAGCAATTAATTCATTCGAAGAAAAGTTTATCACAGGATAAGGGCGGTTAGAACAACATCCGAAGCTCTAAAGTTATTTATAAATAATGTATAATTTCAGCATGCAACGAGACAACAATCCCCAACCATTTTCTTATTACCTCCCCGCAATTGTAATTTTGCTCTTTGTAGGAGGCGGTGGTCTCTATCTTACTCTCACCCGCACTTTGCCTACGGTTGGTCCGCGTTGGCTGCTCTATTTCTGCTTGATCATTCTTGGAGCTGGTTTGTTTATGCCGTTAACCTGGTTCCTTAATCGCCGGTTTCCCTCCGATCCCTTGGCTGGTCCCACTGTAGTCATCCGTCAGGCTGTCTGGTTTGGGGTTTTCGTTGCTCTCTTGAGCTGGCTGCAAATCGGTCGCGTTTTGACCCTGCCTTTGGGGACAATCATGGGAGCTTCCCTTTTTCTGATCGAATTCCTGATCAGGCTGTGGGAACGCAGCCGCTGGAAGCCTGACCAAACTGTCTAAAATGAATACACTGCGTGCTATTCCCTCGGTTGATTTCCTACTTAATCTACCAGATATGACAGCCATAACTGAAGAATATGGGCACGAGTGGTGCCTGCAGGCAATTCGACAAGTGCTGGATGAAGTTCGCAGTCAGGCAGGAAAGACTGACTCTCTTCCAAATGATGATGAAATCGTCTTTCGGGTTGAAGCCCTCTTAAAAGCTCAATCCACCACTACGCTTCAACCGGTCATCAATGCCACAGGTGTGGTTTTGCATACCAATCTTGGCAGGGCACCGCTTAGCCAAGCTGCAATTGAGGAAATTGCCAGAACTTCTGGCACGTATTCGACCCTTGAATTCGACCTTTCTAAGGGGCAGCGCGGAAAGAGAGATATCCATGCAGCTGATCTGCTCGTCCAGTTGACTGGTGCTGAAGCAGCTCTGGTGGTCAATAATAATGCCGGTGCAGTCATGTTGACCCTGGCTGCTCTTGCCAACCGTAAAAAAGTGATCATCTCCCGTTCTCAGCTGGTCGAAATTGGCGGCGGCTTTCGTATTCCGGAAGTCATGCGCCTTTCAGGAGCAAAACTGGTCGAAATCGGAACCACCAATCGCACCCATCTGAAGGATTACGAAAATGCGATCCAGGAAGGTGCCAACTTGGTTCTCCTGGCACACCAATCAAACTTCAAGATCGTTGGCTTTACCAGTGAACCATCATTAACGGAAATCACTGAACTTGCACACCATTACGAATTGCCGGTAGTACATGACCTCGGTTCCGGCGCCTTGATTGACCCAGCCACCTTTGGGCTGAATGCTGAGCTAACCGTCCAAAACGCCTTGCTTCAAGGCGTTGATGTTGTCTGCTTCTCTGGAGATAAGCTGTTGGGAGGTCCCCAGGCAGGCATAATCTTGGGGAAAGCTGCATTAATTGACAAGATACGCCGTCATCCGTTTTACCGCGCTCTTAGGGCAGATAAGCTTTGCCTGGCAGCTTTAACTGCAACGCTTCTGGCATACCTTAAGGGTATTGCTGTTGAATCGGTGCCGGTTTTGGTGATGCTTGCACGCCAAGAACTTGACCTGAAAATCAAAGCTGAGCAATGGCAAAATGAACTGGCAGGCGGCGAGGTTTTACCAGGAGAGTCGATGATTGGAGGAGGCAGTCTGCCCGGGCAGACGCTGCCGACCTGGTTGTTAGCCTTTAAACCAAGATCAGCCAGGCAATTTGCCGCTCGCCTGCGCCAATTGGAAACCCCAATAATCACCAGGATTGAAGATGAACTGGTCTTAATTGATCCCAGGACCGTCCTTCCTTCTCAAGAAGCAGTATTATTAAGCAATCTACGAATTGCACTTTCAGAGGAGAATTTATGAAAAAAAACATTGAACAAGTAATCAAAGCAAACAATATCGACGCCTTGTGGATCAGCGGTGCCGCACAACACAACCCATCCATGACTTACTTTACCGGCAGCATTCACGTAACTGCTGCAGACCTTTTTATTATCCCAGGCAAGCAGCCAATCCTTTTTCATGGCATGATGGAACGGGAAGAAGCTGCAAAAACTGGTTTTGAGCTCATATCATATTCGCAATATCCTCTTTCTGAATATCTAAAAATGACTGACGGAAATCAATTGGCAGCAAACGCTTTGAGATACAAAAAAATGCTCGAAGATACCGGATTGACCAAAGGACAAGTGCTGCTTTACGGCATCCGGGAATTTGGACCTTTTTATTCTCTGATCAGAGAGTTGGAAGACCTGCTGCCGGGCATTCAATTCAAAGGTGATTATGATGCGGCGATCATCCTGGAAACCCGTGCTACGAAAGATCCCTCAGAAATCGAAGAGATTCGAAAAATGGGTCTGATAACAACTGGTGTTGTTAAAAGGGTCGAAAACTTCTTGAGCGAACACAAAGTGGTTGATGATACCCTGATAAAAGTAGATGGCAGTCCGCTAACTATCGGAGATGTAAAAAGCCTGATCAATCTCTGGTTGGCAGAAGCCGGAGCAGAAAACCCTGAAGCTACAATTTTTTCCGTCGGTAGAGACGGGGGCATTCCTCACAGCACTGGCACTCCTTCTGACATCATTCAACTTGGCAAAAGTATTGTTTTCGACATCTTCCCTTGCCAGGGCGGCGGTGGTTATTTCTACGACTTCACCCGCACCTGGTGTCTTGGCTATGCCCCAGATGAGGTTCAACAAGCCTATGATCAGGTCAAGCAGGTTTATCAGCAAGTGGTTTCGGAATTAGAATTGGGTGTTAATGCCGCGAAATACCAGGAACGCACCTGCGAACTTTTTGAATCCATGGGGCACGAAACGATCCGTCAAAACCCGAAAGCTGAAGAGGGCTACATTCACAGTCTTGGACATGGATTAGGTTTGGATGTGCATGAGAAACCATGGTTCAGTCGCAAGGATGACCCCTCTAACATCCTGCAAATCGGTTCGGTCTTCACCATCGAGCCTGGACTCTACTACAACACCAAAGACTTTGGCATTCGCATTGAAGACACCTGGTATGTAAAAGAAGATGGTCGCTTTGAGAAGTTTGTTGAATATCCCATGGACCTGGTGGTTCCAATGAAAGGCGGATAATGTGAAAACCGATTATCTACGTGTACTCGGGATTGAAAGCTCGTGTGATGAAACCGCTGCCTCTATTGTTGAAGGAGGGCGCGTTATCCTGAGCAGTGTCATTGCAAGTCAGGTCGACCTTCATGCTCAATTTGGAGGGGTTTACCCTGAACTGGCTTCAAGAGAGCACGTGCGTGCTATCCATGCCGTGGTCAGTGAAACACTGCAGGAAGCCCATATGCAGATCAGCGATCTTGACGCGATTGCTGTAACCCGTGGTCCCGGTCTGGCTGGGTCCCTGGTGGTTGGTGTCAACATGGCAAAAGCGCTGGCGTTGTCTGCCCAACTTCCCATCATCGGTGTCAACCATCTGGAAGGGCACCTTTACTCAGCCTGGTTGTATCCAGCAGATTCAAAACCTGGTCCGGAACCAAAATTTCCCCTGGTTGCCCTGCTTGTTTCAGGAGGTCATACAGAGTTGGTCCTGATGAAAGGGCATCTCGATTACGAAACGCTCGGCAATACCGCTGATGACGCCGCAGGAGAAGCTTTTGATAAAGTAGCCCGTTTGCTTGAGCTTGGATACCCCGGTGGTCCTTCCATCCAAAAAGCCGCTCAAACCGGTAATCCTCGTGCTTTTAATTTTCCAAAAGCCCACATGGACAATCCCTGGGACTTTTCTTTCAGCGGTCTCAAAACCGCCGTTTTGAGGACAGTGGAAGACCACAAAAATTCTAATAAAAAACTACCGGTTGCCGATATTGCAGCCAGCTTCCAACAAGCGGTAGTAGACGCACTTTATGAAAAAACAATTGCTGCCGCTGAAGCATATAAAGCCAAAGATATCATCGTTGCCGGCGGAGTAAGTGCCAACCGGGCTCTGCGCGAAGCATTCAGAGCCCAAACTCGCTTCCGCGTCCACATCCCACACATTACGTTGTGTACCGACAATGCCGCGATGATCGCCGCTGCTGCCTACCGTCATTTGGTGACCGGGCAAACCGACTCACTCGATTTTGATGTCCAACCAAACTGGGCACTGGTAAGTGAAGATTAAGGAGAACCTATGGATGTAAAATTAATTTGGAAAGAAGGCATGGAACTGACCGGTTATTCAGAAAGCGGTCATACTGTGACCATGGATGCCTCTGAAAAGAGCGGTGGGCAGGACAAGGGCTCTCGACCGTTAGAATTGGTGGCTATTGGAACAGGTGGTTGTGCCAGTATGGATGTGCTCTCGATCCTGCGAAAAAAGAAAGTGAATTTCACCGGGTACGAGTGTAAAATCAAAGTGAAAAGTTATCAGGAAGATCACCCGCACGTTTTCACGAAGATGCATTTCGAGTATATTGTCACTGGAAAAGACATCCAGCGAAAAGATGTCGAGCGGGCGCTTCAACTTGCTGAAGAAAAATACTGCCAGGCTATCGCGATGATGTCCAAAACAGCAAAAATCGAGCACACTATTACCATTGTCGAAGAATAAGCATCTTAAAACAGGTGAGCGATTATGACTCACCTGTTTTTTAATAATTTTCTGTTAATCAAAAAACGTAGCATTACGGCAATCTGGGGTTTCTCCTGTCGTCTTGTGCAAAGCAAAGGATCTTCTCAGCCTTTTTGTCATCCTGAGCGAAGCGATGGATCTTACTCGCCTTTTGTCATCCTAAGTGAAGCGAAGGATCTTCTTAGCCTTCTGTCATCCTGAGCGAAGCGAAGGATCTTCTAATCCTTTTTGCCGTCCTGAGCAAAGCAAAGGATCTTCTCTGATGAATGAAATAATAGTTTCCCTAAATCACTATTAAATAAGTTACTGGTACAATTTTGTGAGCATGAAAAAACAACGAAATATTCTCTTGCTTATCCTCATAACTTTCCTTGCAGGTTGTGCGAAAACTCCATCCGAGCAGGTAGTTGAGCCTATTTCAACCTTGGAAGAAATCTCCCCCACCTCTGCTCCCACAACTGCGCCGACCCCAACCGAAATACCACAGACATATCAACTGCCTGATCCACCCTCAAACCGAACAAAATATAAACTTGATTTGATCTTTAATTATTATTCCCACTTTGGTTCGGTCACTCAACAAATCACTTACACCAACAAAAGCAGCCAACCAATGTCCGAAATACTTTTGGTGGTTCCGCCGCGCAATTTTGAGGGCAGCTACGAGCAATATAGCCTTAGCAGCGATTTAATGGCTTCTTATCGTGAAGAAGGGATTTTCACTTACCTTACCCTCTCCAGACCATTAGAACCACTTGAAACAACCCTAATCAAAATTAGTTTTCGCATCTATTTACCTCTTCACCCGGGTATTTATGGCTACACCAACCAGCAAGCTAATGTTTCGGACTGGTATCCCTTTATCCCTCCTTACGATGAGACAGCTGGTTGGCTGGCTTACCCACGTGTAGTAGATGAAGACAACATTATTGTAGGCGAATCAGTAGTAAATGAATTCAGCGACTTTGAAGTCAGCCTGACGCTTGTCAGCCATGCCGAACTGATCGAAGTCGCTGCCAGCGCGCCAGCTCAGGGTGCGGATGGTCGCTACACGTACACATTAGACCATGCCCGGGGTTTTACTTTCTCGATCAGTGACAGCTATTTTGAACACGAAATCGTCCAGGATGGTGTTACTATCCGCTCTTATGTTTTCATGAGTGAAATCGAAAACGGAATTAGTTACACGGAAATTACCGCTAAGGCACTGAAATTGTACGGTGAAATACTTTACCCCTATCCTCGCGAGTTGGTTTCTGTTGTTGTTGGTGATTTCCTGCACAACATGGAGATGGATGGGATGATCATGATCAGTTATGGGATAATCGATTTTTACAACGGCATCCCGGAAACTGATTTGACTCTCATGGCTCCCCACGAAATTTCCCACCAGTGGTTCTATGGTTTTATCGGCAGCAATCATGCCCTGGAGCCCTGGTTGGACGAAGCTATGGCTACTTATTTTGAACTGCTTTATTATGAACACTACCACCCTGAAAGTGTGGACTGGTGGTGGAGTGTGCGCATCTACAAGCCAGCCCCAACCGGGTACGTCGATTCTGACATCTGGATCCCCGGAGGTTACATTCCTTATCGTGATGCTGTTTACCTGCAGGGCGTCCATTTCTTGCATGAAATCCGTCAGAAAGTTGGGGATGGGGCCTTTTTTGCTGCTCTAAAGGATTACGCCTATGCGAATACTTTCAATCTGGCAACCAAAGAAGATTTCTTTGAAGCCTTTTCTCGTCATTCTGATCAAGATTTGAGCTCAATTACAGCAAAGTACTTTCTAAACCCATAAACAACTTAATTTGACACTTCCAGTCAACAGGCTGACTTGACAACCTCAATCATGTTGGTTATTATGCCAAAACGGAGTAAAAATGAACCTAAACAACAATCCTGAAGAAAATAATGACTCGGGTCAAAATGAAGAACCAAACGAATTACAGAAAAATTCCGCCCAATCGCTTTTAAAACAACGCGGGATGATTGCCGCCCTGGTTTTGGTAGCTTTAGCTGCCATTCTGTTGATAACATGGGCATTGAGCGGTAAAGAATCTGCAAAAACAGATCCGACACCCACAAAAATGGCGGAAATTACACCAGCCGAACCGTTCGTCGAACATACTTACGACACCATTACAACTGTCGCACCTATGCAGACCATTGAAGCTGCAATCACCCCAACGGTAGCAACCATAGTTCCTCGATCAGAAGTAATCACCTACACGATCCAGGAAGGTGAAACCGTCTCAGGCATAGCGGCAAAATTTGGGCTCTGGCCTGAAACCATTCTATGGGCTAATCGCTACGAACTTACGAGCGATCTGCGAAACTACACCCCTGGAACAACCATTTACATTCTCCCGGTAGATGGAGTTTATCATGTTTGGTCTGCTGGTGAAGGGCTCGGTGCAGTCTCAAATTACTACGGTGTAACTCCGGAAGATATCCTCAATTACCCGGCAAACAACCTTGATCCCGCCACGATTGGCAGTTACGCTTCTCCCAATATCACGGCAGGCACACGTTTGATCGTGCCTGGCGGAACGATCCCGAATTACTTTGCCAGTGATACTCTGCTCTACTATGCAGCTGTCGAAAAATTGCAGAGTCTTCCAATTGGAACATCTGAAACCTTCCCAGCTCCACGTACCGAAATCATCGCTTACGAAGTGCAAGCACTTGACTCAATTTTTAGTATTGCCGAAGCCTTTGATCTCGAGCCAGAAACCATCCTGTGGACCAACCGCTACCTCGTTGGGGATACCCCCGACGGTATTTATCCGGGTCAGAAGCTGATCATCCTGCCGGAAGACGGTGTTTATCACGCCTGGTTATATGGTGAGGGCTTGAACGGTGTTTCCAGCGGTTATGGCGTCACACCTGCCGACATCCTGGAAGAGCCATTGAATAACATTGATCTGGAAGAAATTGGCGATTTCAGTCTTCCGAAGATTAAAACTGGTACATTTCTTTATATTCCAGGTGGTCGAGGTTCGATTCCGACCTGGGTAAGCATGGTTACAGACCCAAGCGGTGGCTCAGGCACACATCCCAATGTATCTTACCTGGGTGGATACGCATGTAATTCCACCTCGACTGTTTCAGGTTCAGGCAGTTTCCAATTGCCTACCGACACCAGCCGGATCAGTGGTTATGAATACACTCCGCCAGTCCATAACGGCCTTGATTATGCTGGTCGTACTGGTCACAATATTTATGCAGTCGATACAGGGGTCGTGATTTATGCTGGCTGGTCAGACCGTGGTTATGGAAATACGGTTGTTATCAGTCACGGCAACGGTTATCTCTCGCTTTACGCCCATCTGATGGACGGTGGAATCAATGTGGCTTGTGGATCGGTGGTCTACGGCGGCTCAATTATTGGATACATGGGCTCGACTGGGAATAGCTCCGGGCCTCATCTGCATTTTGAGCTTCGCTATGAAGGTGCACCAGTAAACCCACATAATTTTGGGTTGTAAATCCTTCGATATCGGTTATTTGAGTGGGACGGCGCAATACCGTCCCATTTTTATTCTTAGAAAAACGGATATTTTTTTACCCCCTCCAGCGAAGCGAAGGGAGGGGGATTTAGGGGGTGGGTTTTGATTCTTGAACCTGCTACGAAGAGAAAAAAGTAGTAAAAAGTGAATTTTGAAGATCACTAAGAATAAATCCGTCATGCTCTTCAAAATGCATATCGTAAACTGGTAAAATCAATCCAGGAATTCACCATGAAACGTGTTCTTCTTGTTATCATAATTCTTATGCTGCTCCTTTCTGCCTGTAATCAGGCTGAGCCAACTCCCGACGCAACTGCGGAGACCTTGTCCACTGAATCCCCCATTCCCAGCCAGACACCAACTGACACGCCTGAACCAACACAGGTGCCTGAGCAATTCTCAAATTATCAGTTTGAAATGCTTTTAGATTACAGCCGGCATACAGCCTCTGTAGTACAGATCATCGATTACATTAATAAATCAGCCTTTAGTCTGCCTTCAGTATTGCTGATAGTTCCTGCCCGCGCTTTTCCAAATACCTATCAACAAACTGAGTTAATTGGGGAGACGGTCTCAGGTTTTAGTGAAGATGGCATACGAACAACGATTCAGCTCACTCAACCGCTCCAACCTGGTCAGCGCGCTACAATCAGACTCGTCTATGATTTATTCATTCCGCAACGAGAAAGCAGTTTCGGATGGACTCAACGGCAGCTGAACCTCAGCAACTGGTATCCATTCATCCCGCCATTTTCAGAAGATCAAACCTGGATCAGTCATGATCCGCTGGTTGATCCTGCCAACATCATGGTGGGAGAGTACATTGTCAATGAGGTCGCAAATTTTCAGCTGACCCTCCGCTTTGCAGAAAATTTGCCCAATCTCCTGGTTGCCAGCGGTGCAACTGCAAATCCAATTCTGGATGGTATGACATATTCCTTGGAAAAAGCCAGGGCGTTATCTTTTTCTATTTCCAACCAGTATCATTTGGAACAGCTTGACCACAATGGTTTATTGATCCAGGCATACGTCTTCCAATATCAAAAAGACAAGGCTCAAGCAATGCTGCAAATCGCCAGCCAGGCGATGGACCTCTTCACTGAAATTTATGGACCTTATCATCTCCAGCAAATAAGCCTGGTTTCTGCGGATTTTCTGCACAATATGGAAATGGACGGCATGGTCCTGCTTTCAAGTAAAATTCTCGACTTTTATGACAATACAGCAGAAAACAATTTGACCATACTGGTGCCGCACGAGCTTTCCCATCAATGGTTTTACAGCCAGGTTGGTAACGACCAGGCATTGGAACCATGGTTGGATGAAGCACTGGCAACCTATTCTGAGTATCTTTTCTATGAGCATTATTACCCTGAATTGACAGTTTGGTGGTGGGATAACCGTGTCCATGCGCACCCCCATTCGGGCGATGTCAATAACAGCATTTACGAAGCTGGCACTTACGAGAATTATCGCGCTTCTGTCTACCTGAATGGTGCCATTTTTTTGCACGAATTGCACATCAGCTATAGCGACCAAGCCTTTTTGTCCGCCCTTAAACTGTACGTCGCTAAAAATTATTTAAAAATTGCCTCAAAAGAGGACTTTGTAGCAGTCTTTCAGGCTAGTAATCCAGATATTGATATCCAGTCTGTTTTCGATCGATATTTCAAGCAGTAGCTAATTCTGCGCGGGGATCATACTTTCAGTGTCGGATAAGGTGCTGGCTCTGACTACCTGGTTTCCGCGCACCAAAAAGCCCTGATAGGCTTGCTCCCCTTCCACCGGTATCCAACCATTCATGGTAAAAGGCAAAACATTGGAAGCCGCTGGGATCCATTGCCCATTGTATTTTCGGGCAAGGTGAGCATGCGTGCCTGTTGCTGTTCCACCTTCACAAGATGGTCTCCCAACTGGGTCTCCTTGTTTGACCTCTTGTCCAACTTTCACCCGACCTTCTTCAGCCATATGGAGATAAAAAATCACCCACCCGGTTCGCTCGTCTCCGTCACCATCCAAATCCAGCATAACTGTTCCCACGTCAGTGCGCGCAACCACCCCATCTGCAACAGCCAGCGCGAATTGTTCGGTGCGCACACAACCCTGTGTCTCGGTTGGCGGCGCAAAATCGACTGCTGACCAGGGTTTTCTGGTTCCCCAACCGGAGTGAGGTCCACCTGTGTAAGCCCAAACTGTGCCTGCCTTAAAAGGCAGAATCAGCTCAGGTTGAGTGAGGCTGCCTGGTAAAACGGTTGTGTTTCGCCGCCACGGGTCGCCAAAAAGGCTGATAAAAGTGCTGGCATAACCTTCTGGTCCAATGGCGTGACCATACTCGTCTCCATCATAGATCAGGGAGAAATAGTGCTGCAGTGCCATAGTTGCGGAGTTTTGCCAGGGGTCAATATTTTCGATAGTGCCGTTGCTATGCTCAATAGCAGTCAATTCGCCGTTAAAATAACGGTAGAAGCCATCATTCAACAGATCAGCAACAAAAGAAATTTGCAGGTGTACCCCCCGATGATAGTTCTCAAAACCAAGGAAAGACTCTTCGGCAGAGCTGTCTCTGACCGGGTTGGTTAGCGCACCAGTTTGAAATTCGATCAGAGCAAGGAGCATTTTAGGATTCAGACTGAAATTCTCACTGTAATAATGTACAACACCAGCAGCATCTAATTGTTTTTCATTGATGATTGCCCGGTAATTTTTAAACCAACCTGTGGTTGACTGTAAAAATGTCTTAAGGTCAAAATCAAGCAGGTCAGGTCCGTAAACAAAGGCGGCATCCGGGATGATTTGAAACTCTGTTCCCCAAAATTCCTTGTAATAAATCGGCATTTTCATCGGAAAACCGGGAGGAAGGGTTGTTACATCTTCAGGGATCTGAGGGTTTGCCCAGAGGATTTCCTGCGGTGAACAGCCAAAACGAATGGCAAGCAGATCGAGGCTGTCTCCACTTTGTGCGGTGTAATCTACCAGAGTACCGGGAGCATATACCGGTCTTTTTGAAGCTGGGGTCGCGGTCGCTTCTGCAGTTTCAGTTACAGCAGATGAGGGGGTTTCAGACAGGATATAGCCAGATTCCTTCTTCGTTCCGCAGCCAGTTAAAGTAATTACAACTATTGCGAGTATCGTAAATAGTAAAGTTTTATGTTTTCGATATTTCATACTTCACCCATCAATTTCAGGGTCAGACCAAACTATAACATACTCCAGAAAATTCGTTTAGCAAGCCAATCTTCGCAAAAATCAATTTTTTTCAAGAATCAACTATCTTTACTATTATCTGTTTCTTTAATTAGATAAATTTCTTATCGGCTTATGTGGGAGACAGGTGAACCATAGATGCTCGCTCTTTTCACCTCTTCTCCTCTGACCAACCATCCTGATAAAGCTTCAGAGCCCGCTTTAGCTTTCCAGCCGCTCATCACGAACGCCAGTGGTCCTTCTGCAGGCACCCATTCACCATTATATCTTCGGGCTATATGAAGGTGAGTGCCAGTGGATTTTCCACCTTCGCAAGAAGGATGCCCAATTTTATCTCCAGCTTCAAGCCAGGTGCCAACTGGTACGCGATTGGTGGTGGCGACATGGAGATAGATGATATTCCAGCCAGTCTGCTCAAAACCATCCCCATCCATGTCAACTACCACAGTACCGTCTCCAGAACGGACAACCAAACCAGGACCCACGGATGTGACCCAGGTCCAGTTAGTGTGGCAACCAGTCTCAGCAGAAGGTGGGGCAAAATCAAGCGCGGCACGAACGTCTGCGGCACCCCAAGCTGCATGCGGTCCAACGGTGTATGACCATACGATTCCAGGCTGGAAAGGCAATATTAACTCGGGTTGCAGAACATCGGGAGTGAAAAGTGGCTCGTATTCCTGTGCAATCAACCACGGATCACCAAACATGCGGTTATACGTTGCCAGAAAGCCATTTTCACCATACAGGTCGTTTGACCACTCTTCAAACCGGGATAATCTGGCAAAAAATTGCATCAGACCTACACTTCCACAATTGAGCTCTGCTGCCAGGCGCAGCTTCCACCCATCTGGAAACTCGGCTGTTACAACCGTTCCCTCCCGCCATCCGTAGTAGCCACTTTCAATTATGCCTGCAGCTTCCACCAGTTGATGGTAAAGCCCGACACCGTCCAATTTGATACCCAAAGGATAGTGTTGGTCGAAATCATTCGTGGGACGGCTGCCATAAACCCAGCCGGTTTGATACTCAAGCAATGCCAATAATAAACGGGGATGAATTGCAAACTCTCGAGCAACTTTGTCGATGATATCCGCACCGCTCATTATGTCAAAGGCATAGACAGCTTCACTGTAACCTGAAAGATATCCACCAGCCTGGTCAACAAAAGCTTTCGTATCAAAATCGATCGAAGAAGGCGAATTGACCACTTCACTATCAGGAAAAAGTTTCAGGTTCGAACTAGTCTGCTGCAGTCGGTTAGGGATCAGAAGCAATTGACCTTCAGGGATGAAGCCTTCCTCTGGTAAGGGGACCGTAGAGGTGATTTGACTTGTCTCTACGCCAAATCTGACTGCCAGGACACCGATACTATCGCCACTTTGAGCGTAATACAGTATGGGCGCATCTTCTTCCTTTTGAAGTAGATACGCCTGAGTGGGGATGCTCGCCAGTACTTCAGGTTCTGGTGTTTCCTCATTGACAAAAGGAGTTTCTGTGAGAGTTTCTGTGGCAGGTTGAGTTTCTTTAACCTCTTCCGGAGTGGATAAAGCAATGCTGTCTGCAACGATATATTGTGGCTCAAAAGGATCCGGGCTGGTTTGGACAGGTTGAGCAGCAACTTTCTTAGAGCTGAAATCGATAAGATTTGTCGCTTTCAAGATTGTTCCAAACAAAATAACCCCAATGATCACACCCGCTGTCAGGGTAAATTGTTTGCGTTTACGCTGCAATTTTCCCAGGCGCTTATCTCTTGGGTCATGGATTGCTGATTGAGTTGATCTCTGAGCGACCATTATAGGCTTCAACTGTGACACCTTCTCTTGTCAAACTCCCGTCGTAAACAGTTCCGTAACTTTCTGCTACCCACCCTCCCAGATTGAAGGGAATTTCTCCGCCGGCTTCGATCCAAACTCCGTTGTATCTTCTGGCAATGTGAAAGTGAGTGCCGTTGGTAACCCCACCCTCACAGGAGGAGATCCCAATTACATCTCCTGTTGCAACTCTCGTGCCCGCGGGGATGCTGCTAGCTTCTGAAATATGGAAGTAGTTTAGTGTCCAGCCGGTCTGTTCGTAACCGTCGCCATCCAGGTCGATCACCACCGCTGAGCCTTCAGAACGAACAACCAAGCCGTCAGCTGCTGCCAATACTGGCGCATCGCTGTAATAACAACCGTAATCGTCATCTTCTCCTGGTGGAGCAAAATCGAGTGCTGCCCAAGGGCTTCCAGTGCCCCATGCCCAATGAGGGCCGGAAGTCAACAACCATATATCACCTTCCACTAAGGGAAGGATCAGCTCTGGCTGAACCAGGTCTTCTGGCAAAAGTGGGTCAACAGAGAAGGCAAAGGGATAACCAAACAATTCGTTATAGGTTTGATAAAAACCTGTTTGGGAAACTGTCTGTTTCCAGATTGCTTTATCCTGGATCAGGCTGAAAAGGTGCTGAATGCCAGCAGTGCCTGCATTGATCGAGGCGTCAATTCGCATCACATCGCCATCTGCCAAAGTCCAGACTGCCAGTAACGACTTTTCCCATAACCCTGAACCCCGCAGCAGTTCATTCGCTGTCCAACTCAATTGTTTATATAAGCCCTGCTGGTTACTATTGATCAAACCCATTGGATATTTTTCGAGGTCGCAGTCCACGTTGCGGGATAGCAAACAGCCTGATTGATGCTCGATCAGCGCAAGCAGCAGACGAGGGTTGACCGATTGTTCATTAGCTACCCTTTGAACGATTTCAGACCCGCTCAATATCGTTCCATCATCCAGCTCTTCCTCGTACCAGTTCAGTTTGCCGTTAAATTGCCAGATAATCGACTCAACATCAAAGTCTTTGACAGATGGACCGTAATAAATTTCTGAATCCGGAATGATGCGGAAGTTAGTAGCAAGTTCATTGGCACTGGCAGGTGGGATAACAATCACCTGACCGGGGTTGATTAAATCGGGATTTTCAATATCGTTCGCGTCTATGATTTGCCGGACCGATACCTGGTTTCGCAGCGCGGTGCCGGCTAAGGAGTCACCGGACTGAATAGTGTAGAGGTCTTCATTCACCCTCAGTGTAGGCAGCGTTTGCGGAATCATTGCTGTGGGAGTTGCAGAAAGCGGAGCAGGAGTCATGGTCAGGCGCGGTTCCTGGTAGGGTGTATTTGAAGGCAGATGGGTTTGGTATTGTGTTTGGGTTGGAGTGTTCACTGTCAGAATCCCATCGCTTGTCGACACGATAAACGGGTCGAAATTTTGGCTGTCGCGTTTGCATCCAGCAAAAGTTAACACCAGCAATGCTGTTAGCATCAGGAGTATGAAAAAAGCAAAAACAGACAGTTTCTTACTGTCTTTTATTCCGATATGAGTGGTTTTCATTTCTATGATTAGTACAAATTCCGTGCCAGCCAACTTTGTCCAATTATCTAGGACCACTCTAAGTGCGTGAAATTTTGAATAACATACTCAAATGAGGATTTGAAATAAAGACTGCTAGGGCAAGAATCCTTCATGATATAATACCGTCTGCAAAAATAAGTAGATAAACATTTAGACAAAATATCGGTTTATCTACTTTATCAATATCACATCGAGGTAGGTTATGAAAGTTCTTTATGTCGCTGGTCGGTGGGATCCCAGGGTACAGGATGAATATAGCGGCAATGATTATGGCGCTTATAATGCAATTGCTAAACAACCAGGAGTTGATATTTCATTAGTTGGACCGTTAGATTTCACACCTAATTCTATTGAAAGAGGTTTGACAAAGGTCTATAAAAAAATTTCTGGAAAACGATTGATAAAATATTCGTTGTCCTATCCTCGAAAAAGCGCTTCTGCTATCAAAGAAGCTTTACAGCAAATCCAGCCTGATGTGGTTTTTTCAAAGTACAGCGCCCCTCTCGCCCAGGTAGAACTAAATGCTCCTTTCGTTTATATGTGTGATTCAATCATCCCATTTTCCAAAAATCTGGCGAAAGAATTTTCCAAGCCTGCCTATCGTATTATGGAACAATGGGAACGAAGTGTGATTCAAAAAGCCACTCGGGTAATAACTTACAGCCAAGCGTGCGCCAGTCTGATCACTTCTGAGTATGACACACCAGCAGAGAAGGTAATTGTTATGCCAATCCCTGCCTTTGTTCCACAAGAACTGCAGATTTCGGAGCACACAGATAACGTCGAGTTGAGAGCACCTTTGCGGTTGCTATTTATTGGCAAAAGGGAACATCTACGAGGTGTGGATATCGCAATTCAAACAGTCGAAAAATTGAATGATGAAGGAATTCCAGCAGAATTACGTATCGTAGGGTTGAGTGGGAGCAGCGAAGGCATGGTGCGTTATATGGGGGTATACAATAAAGAAGACTCGCAAGAGTTGAAAAATTATTTCCAAAATTTTAAATGGGCACAGTTGCTTTTACATCCATCACGCTTTCATGCCGCCGGGATTGTCATCAGTGAGGCTGCTGCCTTTGGCTTACCTACCATTACCAACAGTGTTGGTGGTCTGGCTACAACAGTTTTGCATGAAAAAACAGGTCTGGTTCTACCTGCGAACAGCCCTGCTAGTGAGTATTGCATGGCAATCAAAAGCTTAATGCACGAACCTGATCGATATCTGTACTTTCGCAGGAATGCCCGGCAGCGCTTTACTGAGGAACTCGATTGGCAGGTGGCTGGTCAGAAACTGTTTGAGATCGTTAGGCAAGCAGCGAAAACCAACTGAAAGCAGGTTCTAAACCGAGCATAGATCGTCATTTCACCAATTGATTTGACAAATCACTCCTTTAGGATAAAATATATTCTCACGTAAGCCGAAGTGGCGGAACTGGCAGACGCGCTACGTTCAGGGCGTAGTGGGCAATGAGCTCGTGAGAGTTCAAATCTCTCCTTCGGCACCTAACCTCCCGTTTTACGGGAGGTTTTTTTATTATGTTTAGTTCGCTCAGTACAGTGGGGTTTACTCCCACTGCCCGTTGTGGATCAGTTGAAGGTTACAAATGGACTAAGGCCAATCCAGAAAAATAACACTAATGACTATCGCATCAAAATGGTACAATTGTTGCAAGGTGAGTGATAAGAATTCTTGGAATTAAAAGCATGAAAGATCTTTGGGAAAAAATTAAAAAAATCAATTGGGCAGACCGGCGTCTCATCACGATCATTGTCATCGTCGTCCTTGTGTTTCTGATGATGGATTTCAATAACCGCATGACCACCATGATTCGCCTCGGCAACGAAGAATCCGGGCTACAAACACGCATCGCCGAACTCAAGGCTACCCAGGTCAAGCTTGAAGATCAAATTGCCTATGCCACTTCTGAAATTGCGTTGGAAGAATGGGCTCGTGAAAGCAACCGCATGATCCAGGAAGGTGATCACCCGGTCATTCTGCTTCAACCAGGAGACTATATTCCCCAACCAACACCCACCCCTGAACTGGAAACTGTCATCCGCAGCCGTCTGGACATTTGGAAAGAGCTCCTTTTCGGCACTTCTGAACCAAATCCATAACCGATATCTCTTTGCAAGGTAGATTAGTCCCCACCTGGATAAAAGTTAAGATAGTTTGTTACATAGCAACATTGTCGTTTGTTTTTCTTTTCTTGGATCTCCCCGCTCCTTGTTTTTGAATCACGCACTCAGGCAGCCTCTGCTGCATTATCCCGAGTTAGAAGGCTCTTCTCGGGTATAATCATCGAATTATGGATATCAAACAATTGACCGAAAAAATGAATCAACTGGTCGATCATCATGGCTGGTATGATGCTGATTCTCCCAAACCACAGACACCCCGCAATTTGGCTGTTTCACTCAACCTGGAAGCAGCAGAGGTTTTAGAGCATTTCCAATGGTCAGACGAACCAAGAAATAGAGTTGAGTTCATTGGTGAGTTGGCAGATGTCGCTCTCTATCTTCTGCAAATCGCCAGCGTAAGCGGAATCGACCTTGAGCAAGCCATCCTCGATAAAATCGACCAAAACTGGAATCGCCAATGGCCGGAACATTTGACCGGATACGAGGAGAATGCATGATTATCTCGATTTTTGGCTCCGCCTCACCCACGCCTGATTCAGAACTTTACAAGGATGCCCAGCAACTGGGCAAATTACTGGCGGAAGCCGGCCACACGGTCATGACAGGCAGCTATTGCGGCACAATGGAAGCCGTTTCGAGAGGCGCGGTGGAAGCCGGCAGTCACAGTATCGGCGTGACCTGCCGTCAAATTGAAGAATACCGACCTCTGGGACCAAATTCGTGGGTTCGCGAAGTGATTCACACTGATACACTCACGGAGCGCATTGAAGTGCTCACCTCAAAGGCTGATGCCTTTATGGCTCTGCCAGGAGGGATTGGCACGCTCGCCGAAATCGCCATGGTTTTTAACAAAATGGTTATTGCTGCCATACCCTCAAACACATTGATTTTGATAGGTGAAGGTTGGAAACAAACTTTTGAAGCGTTTCTCAAAGGTCAAGCTGAAAACATTAACTTGAAAACCCGGCAGATCCCACAATTTGCGGCAAACCCACAAGAAGCCCTTATTTTATTAAACAATAAATCTCAGGAGAACAATAATGGATGAGAAAAAACTCCCCACACAAGCAGAAAACTTTTCTGAATGGTACAACCAACTGGTATTACGGTCTGAATTAGCTGATTACTCCCCAGTTCGCGGCTGCATGGTGGTACGCCCTTATGGTTGGGCGCTCTGGGAGAACATCCAAAAGGCTCTTGATAAACGTTTCAAAGCGACTGGTCATGTTAATGCTGCTTTCCCGCTGCTCATCCCACAATCCTTTATGACAAAAGAAAAAGAACACGTTGAAGGCTTTTCTCCTGAACTGGCAGTGGTTACCCATGGTGGCGGACAGGAACTGGAAGAACCGCTGATCGTCCGCCCAACTTCTGAAACCATTATCGGGACTATGTATGCCAAATGGATTCAGAGCTACCGGGACCTGCCGGTCTTGATCAACCAGTGGGCAAACGTTGTCCGTTGGGAGATGCGCACCAAGCTCTTTTTGCGAACCCTTGAATTCTACTGGCAAGAAGGGCATACCGCTCACGCCACCGAACAGGAAGCGGTTGAGGAAACCGAACGTATGCTCAATGTCTATGCCGATTTCGCCATCAACGAGGCGGCCGTTCCAGTGCTGGCTGGTCAGAAATCGACAACTGAGAAATTTGCTGGTGCCAAAGCCACCTATTCAATTGAGGCAATGATGGGCGACACGAAAGCCCTGCAAGCAGGTACATCTCATTTTCTGGGACAAAACTTTGCTGAAGCCTTTGATATGAAGTTCCTCGACGAAAACAACCAGCTCCAATATTGTTGGACGACTTCCTGGGGTGTTTCCACCCGGTTCATTGGCGCAATTATCATGACCCACGGTGACGATCAGGGGCTGATTCTGCCTCCCAACCTGGCACCTTACCAGATTGTGATCGTACCAATCTACCGCAAAGACGAAGAAAAAACCGCCGTGATGGAAGCTGTCAATAAAGTCGCTAAAGGATTGGAAGAGAACGATTTTCGCGTCAAAGTGGACGAACGTGACGGGCTCACTCCGGGTTTCAAATTTAACGATTGGGAACTAAAGGGCGTTCCTCTGCGCATCGAAATTGGACCCAAAGATATCGAAAAGGGCACTATTGCCCTGGCACGTCGCGATGTATTAGGTAAAGCTGGTAAAAGTTTCATCCCAATGGAAGGCAGTGTCCAGGCTGTGGGTGAGATGCTGAACACGATCCAAAGCAACATGCTCAATAAAGCCACAAAATTCCGCGATGAGCATATTTTTGAGGTTTCTGATTATGACGCCTTCAAGAATGTGGTCGGAAACAAGGGTTGGGCAGTGGGATGGTGGTTTGATGATGCTGAAAACGAGGCAAAGGTCAAAGAAGACACCCGCGCTACCCTGCGCAACTTTGAGCCTGCCGAAGGTGAAGGAATTTGCTTCTATTCTGGTAAAAGGACCACCAAACGTGCTTACTTCGCCAGAGGATATTAGATCTGTGGTTAACTTGAAAAGCTGCCCTAACAGGCAGCTTTTTTATGCACTTTGGAAACCCGACATCTCAATGTGACAGACGTTCGGAGACATCGCTGACACTCTGTAGAGAGGCACAGGGGGTTGAAATACCTTTTTTTTATTTTGCAAAATAGGTTAAAAACAGTAGAGACAATTTTTCATAGCCTCCCAACTATTACTGTAAAATTAACATATTATGACAGCAATCGACCTGACCCGCCTGGAAAAACAAATTGACCATCTGGCAACTCTTTACCAGGACCCTGCCGCTTTCCAGGAGGAGTTTCATAGCATTCTTTCCTTTTACCATCGTTATTCCCATCGTAAACAAAAAGATGCTGCTCCGCAAATCTTCATGCGAACTTATGAGCTGCCAGAGAAGGTTTTGCCACATCTGGAATCGCGGTTGAGGTCACTTTCGCTTACGCACCCTGACGAGGTCCAAAAATTGATCGATCAACTCTGGACTGATCCTTTTTTTGAAGCTCGTAAGTTAGCCACCAGCCTGGCTGGAAATCTGCCAATCGTTTACTGCGATTCTGTCCTGGAGTTAATTTACAACTGGCTGCAACAGCCCCTGGACCAAGTCGTTGTTGGCGAGATTATCAGAAACACTCCGCGTACAATCCTGCAGCAAGCTCCAGAAATGTGGACAGCCTTGATTCACCGCATGCTTTTTTCACCAAAACATCAAAGTCAAAAGATGGGGCTGTTAGCACTTGCAAAATTGATACCCTCCAGCTCTTTGGATGAGTTGCCTGCGTTTTTCAGTTGGATCAGAGGTTTCCTACTCAGTTCAGATCCTACTCTGGATAAATTTTTACAGCCTGTCATCGAAGCGCTTGCCCAAAAATCTCAAAAAGAAACTGCTTATTTACTGCGGGAGGTGCTGGCAGACAGTAACGATGCCGCGGTCGGGCGCAGAATTCGCCATTTTTTGATTTATTTTGACGAACCAAGCAGATCCAGGATATTGTCCGCTATCAAGAATCAGGTTATCCTGCCAGATCTGAGCACAAAATCTGATGGTGGTTGATAACTTTGCCATGCAAATTTTGGCAAGTAAACCTCTGTGCAATCCAAACTATGTCACTTTCAAACCAAAGTAAACTTATCTTATGAATAAAACCTTGAAAGCCATCGGTGTCATCGATTTTATATCTTTAGTCGTCTTGCTTGCTGGCTGTCAAGTTGAATCAGAAACGACTGTCACAGTCACAACCATTCCAACACCAATAACGACTACAAGCCCAACTCAAAATCCCAGCCCCACTGCCACCGTGACTACAGAGATAAATGAATTAGTCATTCCTACGGCAACCGAGCTTCCTTCTACTATGCAATCCAGTCCGACGCCTGGCTATCCAGAAAGCTATTACATTTCTTCGATCTATGGGCACAAACAGACCTACGAGTTAGGCTGCGAAGCCAGCGCGGCGGTCGATTGGGCAGGCTTTTTTGGGGTTCACATTTTTGAATCAACTTTTCAATATGCCCTCCCGCTTTCAGATAACCCTGATTATGGTTTTGTGGGAGAAGTGACCACTGATGCCTGGGGGCAGATCCCACCTTATGCCTATGGGGTGCATGCCCAGCCAATTGCGGATGCCTTGGTTGACTTTGGGCTGCCAGCTCTTGCGGTCACTAATTATTCAATTGAAGAAGTGAAACAAAAACTATCAGAAGACAAGCCTATCATCGCCTGGGTGATTGGTAACATGGAGTACAGTGAACCGGTTCAATACGTTGATACTGAAGGCAGGATTGCTATCGTCGCTCCTTATGAACACGTGATTATCCTTACTGGCTACAATCCCACACACATCCGTTATATGAATAACGGGCTGTTTTTTGACACTCCGATCGACGTGTTCCTAACCTCCTGGGGCGTTCTCGAAAACATGGCGATAATTCATGACTGAAGAATTTATCCTGGTGGAAAAGTTTGAGGAAGTTGAAGAGGTTGAGGATTCTGGTCCACGACGGAGCAAAGCCTGTATGACCGCGATGGCGATTATGCTGGTGTTTATACTTTTATTCTCAGCTGCTGTGCCACTTGCCCGCTTTCTCTTTAGAAAAAATTACGAGCGCCAAGTAGCAAATTTTCCAGTTATCGTTTGTGAACAGGTATGTGAAGCTGATCTTAATAATAAGCAATGCGACAGCTCATTGAGCACTGTAGATTTTGTTTCAAAAACCTTTCCAATTGGTGAATCAAAGAATTTTGTCGCGGCAGCCATGCAGGGCTTTCCGTTACAAGAGCAAACAGGCATCGACCAGCCAGGTTGCAAGCAGCCAGTTTTATGGAAATATTCTGTAGCAAAGTCAGTTATTGGCTGGCAAACCGAGGTTCAATTCTTCTTTTGTTCGAATTTTCTGGTGGAGAGAATGGTTCTTGTCAACGGCGCCCCGCTAAATCTTCCCACGTACGATCTATAAGAATCTGTCAATTTGCTTTTTGCTTTTAATCTGACTTCTCGAGACTGGACACTTAAGGGCTTACTGGTCTATCGTACCAAACAGAAATGTCAGCGGGATGTGCAAGCGACTAGCCCAGGCTTTCGTGGTGTGATCCTCCCCCGGAAAACTCCAACTGGCACAATCCTTATCCTGGCGATACCCCTTTTGCCTCAACAATTTATCCACTTTCCTCTGCCAAGGAGCATAATCCTGGTCGAGCCCTTCACTGCCGTGGTCAAAATAGAGCTTGTGCTTACCAGATTCTGGAAGTTTATCTTCCAGGTAGGCAATCATCCCATCTCCGAGAATCGGCCAATGGGTTGAAAGACAAGCAGCTTTACCGAAAACCTTGGGAAATTCACATAATAAGTACAAGGAGATCATCCCTCCCAAACTTGAACCCATCAGAGCGGTGTTTTCCATCTCCGGAAGCGTACGATATCGTTGGTCAATCGCCGGTTTAACCGTATCTACTATCCAATTAATGTACGTTTCTGACAATTTCTTTTTCTCATCCTGCAAAGGCTTACTGGTCGTCGACTGATAAGCCTGCAGCCCTCCCGGATAATCAATGGCTTTGGTTGGCAAATATTCAAATCGCCGACTAGTGGTGCTGGGGATGGCAACCACGATCGGAGCCGTAATTTTCCCTCCATCAGCCAGGGTTGAGATCATTTGATGCACATTCCATCCACCGCCTTTTTGAAACCGATCAAACACCATTTGACCATCCTGCATGTATAAAACAGGAAAGCGTTGCTCAGGGCTCTGATGATATTGCTCAGGCAGCCAAACATCTATCCTTCGCCGTAAGAGACCGGGAACGTTCAGATCACGGTGTGTTTCGAGTTTTACTTTTTGCATACATCACCTAAAAAATCCAACTTCAAAGCGTACATATTGCAATTCTAACCTTGTTGTGATTAAAAAAAACTGCCTGTAGAAAACTACAGGCAGATAGATGATCAAGCGCAAATTAGCCAAAAAAGTGAAATACAGCGAAGATCGGAGCGAAAAGCGATGCTACCAGGCTCATGACTGTGATCAGGGTATTCAACGAAGGACCAGCAGTGTCTTTAAAAGGATCCCCAACGGTGTCACCGACCACGGCAGCTTTGTGCGCCTCAGAACCCGGGCCGCCAAATTTACCGGTCTCGATATATTTCTTGGCATTGTCCCACAAACCACCAGCGTTACTCATCAATAAGGCGAAAAGAACACCAGTGAAAATTGCACCACCAAGGAAACCGCCTAAAGCGTTAGGTCCAAGCAGGAAACCAACCACCAGAGGCAGCCCTACCGCCAGAAAAGCCGGCAAAATCAAGGACGAAAGCGCTCCTTCAGCTGCAAGGCTGACACAGCGTTCATAATTCGGTTTATGCGTGCCTGCCAGAATGCCAGGTTCCTCGCTAAATTGACGGCGAACTTCTTCGATCATATCAAAAGCGTTGTGGGTAACAGAGAGCATCAAGAGTGCGCTGAACAAAGGCGGTGTCATTGCTCCCAGGAAAATCCCAGCTACCACAAGCGGTTCTCTCAGGCTAATCGTAATACTGACGCCTGCGCTCTCAACGACTTCTGCATAGGCAGCAAAAAGGGCAATGACTGTTAAAGCAGCTGCGCTGATGGAGAAACCTTTGGTGATAGCTTTAGCTGTGTTTCCGGCTGAATCCAATTCATCTGCACGGACGATCACTTCATGATCCATTCCTGCCATCTCTGCTATGCCGCGGGCGTTGTCAACAATGGGACCATAAGCATCAGCGGAAACGATCATACCGCTAATCGAAAGCATGCCGACTGCGCTGATGCCAATCCCATAAATGCCGCTCATTCCAAAATACTCCGCTGCATAGTAGGAAACAAGTGTTGCGACAGCCACCCCAACTACGGAGGGAACGATAGAAATCAAACCATAGCTGAAGCCTGTGATTATATTGATTGCCGAACCAGAAGTTGAGACACGGGCAGTTTCCTTCACTGGTCTGTACTCGTTATTAGTAAAGTAATCGGAGGTAAACCCGATGACCACACCCGTGATCAAACCGGTCAGCGCTGCCCAGAAAATTCCAGGATTTACATCTGTAAAGCGTATAAACAAGAACAGGAAAATTGCAAAAATGATACAGGTGAGGACCGTTCCGCGGTTCAGAGCCGGACCGGGTTTTTGACCTTCTTTCACGCGAACAAGGGAGATCCCGATCAAGGAAGCAATGATTCCAAGCATGCACAGCACCAATGGGATAACTGTGTACTTGATGTGGTCCGCCTGACTTAATCCCATGGAAGCACCAAGCAACATCACCGCCACCGCGCTGGCCACGTAACTGTCAAAAATGTCAGCACCCATCCCTGCCACATCACCAACGTTATCCCCAACATTATCTGCAACAACCGCAGGGTTGCGGGGATCATCTTCGGGGATACCAACTTCAATTTTTCCAACCAGGTCAGCAGCGATATCAGCCGTCTTGGTGTAAATGCCGCCACCTGCTTTTGCCAGCAAAGCGAGCATCGAAGCTCCAAAACTGAATCCGAGCACAGCTTCTGCGGTACCGGTCCAGAGCAATATCAGGCTCATGCCGATGATTGCCATACCAACCATAGCAAGCCCAAGCACTGCACCAGCATTGAAAGAGAGCTTGAAGGCGCGTGAGAGGCTGAAGTTAGCAGCTGTAGCCGTACGCACGTTTGCCTCGACTGCTACGCGCATGCCCAGATAGCCAGAAATGGCAGAACTAACAGCTCCAGCCACAAAAGCCAGGGCCATTGTGAGACCTTCTCTGAAGTGCAAGGTCACAGTGCCACCGCCAGCCGTCTCAGGTTGAATACTGAAAACAATCGCGATGATCACCCCAATTACCAAGGACAAAAAACCTAAAGCTCGATAGAGTTTTATCAGATAGGCATTTGCTCCTTCTTTGATCCAGGAAGCAACTTCTTTGGCACGCTCTGTGCCAGGGTCTTGTTTGAGCACCCAAAAATAGATGTACAGAGCAACTCCCATAGAAATTACGCCAGCAACGATTGCAAGATAAATCCAGTTAATGTAGTTGTTCATATGCTTAGTTTGGCTTTCCTTTACATATTTGCTGATCTAAACCAGCGGTAATTGTTGGTTCGGATTTCTTCTGGGCTGGGCATGGGGAAATAACGCAGCTGTTTCTGATTACCCACAAAAAATCCGTTTTTAATTGTGCGGTATTGAACATTGGGAGAAGACACACGGTCAACCATTTTTGTAGCGGCAAACTTGGTTTTCACATCGGTCAGACACTGACGCAAATGATCGCGATTGCTGTAAGGAAGGTTTTCCATTAAGCCCATCTCTGGGTCATCAGCAAGCTCGCCAAGCTGCAGTTCGGTAAAAACAATAGCGGGCAGTCTGACCAGCGAAACCGGATTGCGCACGATTTGTTCAATGAAATCCAGAGGACCCATACGGCTGACCACCAAAGGTGAAACCGGAATTATCTCCTGGTAGAGGTGTAATTTTTCGCCACCATTGGGAATCTGGTTTGAAGGGCTTAGTTCAAGCGTGCGGCCGTCCATCGTGGTTAGGTAAAGATGTTTCAAGGCGTCAAAATCCATGTGCTCCAAGACCCGATACACAGAGACATAGACCGAAGCTTTTAAACTGCCATCTTCGTGTGGAACACAACGGGAATAGGCTTCTTCTAATCGAAAATACGGATCTCGAAAATCAGGGTCTACTTCAAAAAACATCGCCTGACCGCGTGATTTCTTTGCTGAGCCTACCGCGTAGTAGGTACCAAACTCTTCCGGGCTTAACATTGAGGCAATCAATGCTTCTGGTATTAATGAAAGGTAAAGGTATATTGCCATTCTTAACTCCTTTTCTCGAAGATATCAAAAACGGACTTAAGCCAATTTCTGACCATTATTATTGTAACTGCAATTTAGTCTGAATAATGCTCGAGTTACAAAAATCGTGAAAAATCTGGCTTTAAATAAATCCGGGCAGCCAGAAACAAAAAAACACCCTCTCGAGGAGGGTGTTGAATCTAGGTCGTTTTGGCTATTTTGAGAGCAACCAATCAATGATTGCCTTCATAGCGCCTTCGGACAACTGTAGCTGAGCGTGGTCAGCGTCTGTTAAAATCTCGCGCCATTGTTCTGCGGTTAGATCTTTATCCAACAGGAACTGAAGATCGTGTTTTTGACCAATGAGAAGGGTCAGATAATCTTCCATCTCAACATCATAATTCGGGTTAGCAGGATCGATCGGATAAGCAACGGCAGGATCAAAGATGGCAACATCCGATTCCTGAGCAATTGGGTAAGCGTCTTGGATCGGCGTAACAGGTTCTTCAGTTGGATAGGTTTGAGCGGGCTCAGGCTCGGTTTCAGCCGTGTCACCACCATCCACAACCGGCAAATTGATTGTGTTAGCTTCCTCGGTAGGTTCAGATTTTCCGCACGCAGTAAGCACAAAAGAGAATACCAATGTGATGGCAATCAATAACATAATTTGTTTTTTCATGGCTTCCTTTCCGCCGGCATTGCCAGCAAACGCTTAGATTATACCTTTATTGGCAGTTCAAACAGGAAAACGAATAACCCGTTCTCCCGTCAGTTCAATCCAGGTAAATTGTAGAAATTGTCACCAAGGTTTATGCAATTTTGCTGAAAAATTTTGCTTCAATTTCCTGGCTGCTCAAATCACCTTTTGCTAAGATTTTCTCAGCAAACAGCGGATAATGCGGTCGCAGCAATTCCAACATACCGTAAGCAACCCGGCGGATTGAAAAATGGGCATTAGGTGCGCTGCGCAGCATGATGAAATGGAAAAGTGAACGCAAATTCGCCTGGCAAAGCACCCGCCGGTTGTATGCATTCGGCAGAACATAGGCTGCGACCTGAGGATTCCAGGCAGCAATCTTTCCGTAAAGCTCAGCGATGTCATCCATGCAAACCGTGTATTGATCTTCAAGACCTGCCTCACTGATCGCCAGAGGAATGGCATAACCATGTTCACTGGTGAAATCCTGGACAGTTTGGGTCATCATACGATGTCTTTTGAACTCAAAATAGGCACCCTGATCCATAATCAGGTCAAAGGAGGCATTAGCATATTCCAATTCTCGCAGAGGATTATCAAACTTGCCCACTTTATCGAAAAGTTTATCAACTATCAGCTGTTTTTCTGCCTGGCTTAAGCCCTGGACGTGATTCAGGCAATCCTGATAGCTTGCTTTTCCAAAACGATAGAGCACAGCTGCCAGGATTTTTTCTTCACCATTTGGATCAATACTGGTCAACTGAAATGGTTCCCGATGCGTATTGTTCAGAGCAGACGAAAGGTCGCGAGTAAATTGAGAAACTTCAGGCATGTATGCAATCGGCTCGGCATATTTCACCAGCGTGGGTAATTCTTGCGTTGCAACCTGCTTCACTTCCTCCCCTATCAGGCGCACTTCCATCAGCTCAGAGGAAAGCATCTTGCAAATCGCGTATTCTAGGGCGCGGGCATTGATAGTCAGACCGACATTCGCCATCGAAGCAGCCGGTAAGACAAAACGAGCGACATCCACCGCTTTAACTCTGGAGCGATTAAGCCAAGCTTTCTCTGACTCCCCTTCTTTTCGCTCTGTTTGAGCCTGTCCCCAGGGTAAAAGCCCATCTAAAATAACACTATATCCGGCAAAAAGACGTGAAAGATGCTCTTGATAATCCTTCGCAAAGGGGCTATAACGAATTTCAGGGGGAATTACAAAAGCGCTCGGATCCCACTGTTGATAGCGGGTCGATTTTTCCGTATAAGAGGCAAGCCGGTTTGATTCAATGTTTTCAATTGCCAGGCGGGAAACATTCTCCAGTGCAAGATGCAAAACCGCATGTTCTGCAACACTACTGTGACCATAGCCAACGATCCATTTTTCACTGAATTCGGTACTGCGCTCTTCATCCAACTCGGCGGCAATCTGGTCAAAAGGCTCAGGGGAGCGCGAAGTCTTGGCAAATGTGACCGCGATGGTCTCTGCACTCAGACTACGAGGGCTCAGGCGATAGATTCTGCGTTTAAATTCCATGGTCCAGGATCCTCCGGGCATCTGATTTATCTTTTTCAATTTGATCAATAAGATCTTCAATTTTGTCGTACTTGATCTCACCCCTCAAAAACCGGACAAATTTGACATGGATGAGCTTATGATAGATATTTGCATCGAAATCAAGTAGAAGTGTTTCAACACTAGGCATGCGACCGTCGTCAAAGGTTGGTCGTGTACCTACATTGGTCACCCCTTGGAAAGTCTGACCATTCACATCCACCAATGTGGCATATACGCCAAATCGAGGCAATTTTCGTTGGATATCAAAGTAAAGGTTAGCAGTTGGAAAACCCAAATTTGAGCCTCTGTGTTTGCCAGGGGCAACAAAACCGGAGAGCACATATGGTCTGCCAAGCAGCCTTGCTGTCTGTTCAACTTCGCCAGAGTCCAGTGTCTCTCTAATTCGTCGTGATGAGACCATCTGCCTATCCAGCATAACAGGTGGTATATCCAGGCAGGGCACGCCAATTTGCATACAAACACCTTGCAAGACGTCTCCAGTTCCTTGTCTGCCTTTACCCAGTCCAAAATTTTCGCCTACAAGCAAACCTTTTACCGGAATTGAACTGTTGAGTTTTGTCATGAACTGCAGTGTGTCGAGATTAGCTAAATGCTGATTAAAAGGCAAGCAGAGGATCACGTCCAGACCGGTCTGTTCAAGGAGCGCATTTTTCTCTGCCCGATCATTCAGGTAAAAGCCTTCCACGTCCTGGGTGAAATATACCCTTGGATGAGGCCAGAATGTGACCGCTACAGAAAGGACTTTGTCCGCCTTAGCATGAGCGATGAGGCCCTTGATCAACTCCTGATGGCCTAAATGTACTCCATCAAAATTCCCGATGGTAATCCAGGCAGGCTCAAGTGGTTTCTCTGGCCAGTCATTTATCATTCGACTCATCGGTCTACCTTTGCAAAAAAACACCCCGCCCCTCTTTGAGTAGGCGGGGTCTTAGATTAAAGACATTATTTGCTGAAAACCTTGCGGGGTTGCCACTCCGCTGTTTCAGCATCAAACTCGATCAACGCAACCAATTCACCATCTTCGCTAACGGCTCTTGCCATCAGACCGTGTTCCAATCCCGTATCACCTGGAATTCTGTGCCCATGAGTGATTTTGTCGATGCTTTCCACATCTACAACGACTGTATGCCAATCGTCGAGAGCTTCAGCTGCTGGTATGAGATACTTATACCAATCGCCATCCTGGAAAGATTCTTCCAATCGACGCAAGGATATTGCTTCACGGAGTGTAAACCGACCGTTCTTTGTTCGCCTTAAACCAATAAGGGTAGCGCCAGAACCAAGTTTTTCACCTAAATCGGAGGCGAGAGAGCGAACATAGGTACCCGAAGAACACTGGATGTCGATTACTGCTTCTGGCGGATCCCAGTCAAGTAACTCCAAACTATGCACCGTAATAGTACGTGGTTCTAATTCAACATCTTTGCCTTCGCGGGCTAATTCGTAAGCCTTTTTCCCTTTGACTTTTAATGCTGAATATATTGGCGGCGTCTGTTCAAACTCGCCCACAAATCCGCTTAAGGCTTCTTCCAGTTCTTCGTAGCTGATGTCAACCGGTCGGCGGCTGGTGATTTCACCTTCGGTATCGAAAGTGCTGGTTGTCATTCCAAATTTAATTACAGCCTGGTAGCGTTTATCGGATGCTGAGACAAATTCACTTAAGCGAACTGCCGGACCAACCAGGACCACCAAAACTCCTGAAGCGCGTGGGTCAAGCGTACCAGTGTGACCTGCTCTATTGATGCGGGTTCCTCTCCGGATAAACTGAACAACATCATGGGAAGTCATTCCGATAGGTTTGTCCACGATCAGAACTCCAGAAACCTTGTTAATCAAGTTATCCTGAGATTCTCTGTTATACTCCATTATTCCTCTTCTAAGATCTCCCCTTGGATTGAATGTAGTGATGGGTTTCAGCCAACACCATGTTCTTAACTTCTTCCAGGCTGCCCTTAATGTCCGCACCTGCTGCTGAAGCATGACCCCCGCCACCAAACTGCGCGGCGATCCCGGAAACATCCAGACCCTTAACCGAACGCCAGCTTACTTTCACTGCTCCATTTTCTTGCTCAATGAACAAAACGGAGATCAATGCGTCTGGCACGACCGCCAAGGTGTTGATCAGATCGGCGTCATCATTTTCTGGATATCCAGCAATGATTCTATCATCAAGTGTCAAAGTTGAGTGCAAAACCCCGTCACTTAACTCTAGTTTTATCAATCCCTGCCCCCAATAACGGATCTCGGAAAGTGATCGCATAGAAAGGGTCTGGTGGTAAACCTGCACTAAATCGACCCCTTTTTCCATCAGATCAGCCGCGGTTCTTAGAGCTTGCGGAGTGGTATTATTCGTCCGAAAGCCGAGCGTATCTGCCAATAAACCCACCATCAGGCAGGTGGCAGTCTCTTTGCTTACATTTAAGCCCCAATCAGGAAGTTTATTAGTCAAAATGAGCGCTGTCGCTTCACTTTCGGCTTCCACGTAATCAATTTTTCCAAATTCAATGTGAGTTTTATGATGATCGATTACCAGGTCCGGTATCGCTTCACCTTCCAGGACATCACCAACACGATAACTGTCAGCGCTATCTACTACGATCAGATAATCATAGTCCAGGCTAATTTTCGTTGATATTTCATTTGCTCCGGGGAGGTACAAATATCGTTCTGCCACCCCATCTTGCAGGACGCATTGCACTTCTTTGCCTGCCTCGCGCAAAGCGTTACCAAAGGCAAGAGCGCTCCCAACGGCGTCACCATCCGGACGGATATGTGACACAACAACGATCTTCCTGGCATCTGCCAATTGCTCCCTGATGACCTGGTCCACTGTCTGTGCATTCTCCATGCTATTCGTCTTCCTCATCGTCGTAGGTGTCAAATTCCAGATCATCTTGATCAAGATCCTCTTCGGCTTCCTCTTCAATCTCAACGTCAAGCAGAGGACGCTCCTCTTTTTGCCATTCACTCAACAAATTGTCAATGCGGGCTGCTTTTTCTGGAGTAGGATCCCAAACAAAACGCAATCGCGGCGTCACACGTAAATCGATTTCCTGTGAGATTTGATAGCGCAAAAATCCCTTGGCATGTTTGAGCGCATCCAAAACATCCTTAGCACGTTCTTGACCTTCAATTGCTGAGACATAGATATTAGCAAAATCGAGTTCACGATCAACCTTTACCTCTGTCACAACAACGCCAGCCAAGCGTGGGTCTTCTATTTTTCCCAGCAGGATGGTGGACAGGATTTCTTTCATCCTGTCATTAATTCTTTTCATTCTCAAGCTTGAAGGCATAACTGCTCCTCCCAAGTGGCTCTAGCCACCAAATTTCTCCATTACAAAACATTCTAACAGATCACCGACCTCGAAATCTTCAAAGTTCTTAAAGGTGATTCCACATTCCATTCCTTCGCGGACCTCACGAACATCGTCTTTCTCACGGCGAATGGAAGAAATCTCTGTTTTAACAACTTCCTGACCATCTCTTAATAGTCGAACTGATGCATTGCGGCGGAATTCGCCATCCAAAATACGGCATCCTGCAGCGGTGCCGCCCTTGGAAACTTTGAAAACCTGCAAAATTGCAGCCTTTCCGATCACACGTTCAACCAACTCTGGTTCAAGCAGACCTTTCAACGCCTTTTCAACATCTTCTACCAGGCGGTAAATAATGTTGTACAAACGGATTGAAACGCCCTCTGTATCAGCAAGCCGGCGGGCACCCTGATCAATACTAACGTCGAAACCCATTACAACTGCACTTGAAGCAGCTGCAAGCATAATATCACTTTCGGTTATATTTCCTGTCTCAGCGTGTAAAACCTTGACCGAGATATCTTTTTGTTGTTTACTCAGTTTTTCAAGTTCGTTGGTGATTGGTTCGAGTGATCCTTGAACATCAGCTTTCAAGATAAGGAGCAGCTCTTTAGCTTCTCCGGACTTATAACGTTCGAACAGTTCTTCCAGGGTTGCGCGTTTAACGTTTTTCTTTGCTTCTCGTTCAGCTTTCCGCTCTGCAACCATTACACGACCTTCTTTTTCGCTTGGAACAACCTGGAAAAGATCTCCAGCCTCAGGAAGTGTGTTGAGACCCATTACAACTACTGGTGTGGATGGTAAAGCTTTGGTGACGCGCTTCTGGCGTTGATCGAACATTGCTTTGATCTTGCCGACCGCTTCGCCTGCAACCACGACATCCCCCACCTTAAGCGTGCCATTTTGAACCAGCATCGTAGACAGGGGTCCCCGTCCTTTTTCAAGACGAGCTTCCACAATTGTACCTATGCATTCTCCCTTGGGGTTTGCTTTGATGGTCAGGTTATCTGCGACCAGTAAAATTGTTTCCAGTAAATCTTCCAATCCAATTCGATTTTTGGCAGAAACTGGCATCACAAAGGTGTCGCCTTCCCATTCATCTGGTTGGAGACCAATTTCAGAGAGTTGTCGCTTTACTCGATCCAGGTTAGCGTCGGCTTTGTCAATCTTATTCAATGCCACTATGATCGGTACCTGGGCAGCCTTGGCATGGTTGGCGGCTTCACGGGTTTGCGGTTGAACGCCATCATCTGCAGCCACCACTAACACGACAATATCAGCCCCTTGCGCACCGCGAGCGCGCATGGATGAAAACGCGGCATGACCCGGCGTATCCAAAAATGTGAGCGCGCGACCTTGGTGAGAAATTTGGTAAGCACCGATATGCTGAGTGATACCACCAGCCTCACCGCCAGCTACATCCGTGTTGCGGATTGCGTCCAACAGCGTGGTTTTACCATGGTCAACATGACCTAAAATCGTGATCACCGGTGGTCGTAGACTGAGATTCTTAGGGTCTTCCTTTAAGATGACACGGCGCCACAAGGGCATTTCGCCTATATCTTCAACGACTTCTTCTTCTTGTTCAAGCTGAGGTTCGAAACCGAGTTCAGTAGCGACAACTGCAGCGGTATCAAAATCGATCGTCTGATTGATGCTCGCCATGACGCCATTTGACATCAGGATTTTAATCACTTGTACCGCTGTGGTATCCAGTAATCCCGCTATTTCTCGAACTGTAATGCTATATGGTAATTGGATGATTTTGTCTTCAATTTTGCCCATTAATACCTCCATTTTCTGTCACAGCAGCACCCTGCATTTGGACAACAGTATTTCGAGCAAATTGTCAACTGACGATTAAGCCATCGTTTGATCCTTGTCGGAAGTTTTTTCTGCCTGAGTGTCTCCAAAATCTGGATTGCTCTCTGGCAAACTTTCCATGTAGGCATTTAATGCGGCCAAATCTTGCTCCGGAATCGCTGTCCGTAATGCTTTCGCCAAACTTCCCTTTAATCCTTTGCTCCAGCAGCTCTTTTGGTCGTGTAAGTAAGCTCCACGACCCGGGAGCTTGCCGCTCAAATCGATCCTGACGCCTTCTTCGGTCCTGACCAAACGGATAAGCTTCCGTTTAGGCAAAACCTCCCGGCAACCTACACAGGTTCGCTGAGGGATGTGTTTGGGTTTTGGTTTATTTTTTGCTGCCACCTTAGTGCTTTCTCTACAAAAGCATTTTTAATTGTTTTTTGCCAATATTTCAGGCATAATCACTGCCTTTTCCTGGATCGTCCAGGGTCAGGCAGTGTATTTTACCAATTTTCCCAATCATCCTCACCTTTGCGATGCGTATAACGCACCACATCTGTGTCCTGATCAGGATCATACTCAACGGTGTAGCCACGACGTTTTTTGCCCTTCTTTTTCTTGGAAGGATCCATTGCGTTGAGTTCGTCTTCGTCATCGGTAGTAGTTTTGTCGCGCCGCAAACTGTCTAGACGGAAAAGTTCTTCGAAGCTCTTTTCCTCAGTTCCCTCATCCGCAACCACCGCAGGTTCAACGTCTTTCAAAACCAGTTCAGGCTCTTCTACAATTTCTTCCTCAACCGTTTCCTCTATGCTCTCGATCTCAACAATCTCCGGTGTGGTTTCAACTTCTGCAACCTCGACCTCGGCTATAGTCTCCTCTTCGGCTGGAACTGCAATTTCAACAACTTCCTCAACCTCAACTGGTGGAAATTCGTAGCTGTCGACCGTTTCCAAAATTTCTTCGTAGAACTTCGGACCAATGCCATTGAAAGCCAAAATACTATCCGGGTTTGTGCGGACAGTGAAGATCAGGTCTCCAAATGTTTCCAAGTGGTTTTCCTGGAGAATGACCAGGATGTGTTCTTTTATGCCAGGTACATCGTAAATCGACATCTCATAGGCACGTGGATCGATGGCGTCTTTGACTGCTTTGAGTTCAGCCATACGAGCATCGACTTCGTCCTTACGATCTGCCTCACCACGTCGTTCAACGCGATCAACGAAGCGACCGATCAGGGCATTGTCGTCCATGTTGAGAATCCGACCTTCAGATTTCATTTGCAGTAATTCTTCAACGCGAACCATGGTTTCGGCTTCTTGTTGAGCCAATCCTGCCAGGCTTTTATCTTCTCGCAATTTGAGGATAGCCCGGGCGGCTGCCTCGGAAACACTCATGATATCTATCCGCCAGCCTGTCAATTTTGCGGCCAGGCGTGCGTTTTGACCTTCCCGACCAATAGCCAGGCTCAGTTGATCTTCGGGCACAACCACAGTTGCGGTTTTGTGCTCGTAAATTGACGGATTCAAGTAAACACCAGAAACACGGGCAGGGCTGATAGCTTTACTGATGTATACAGCCGCATCCGGATTCCATTCGATTACATCGATTTTTTCATCATGTAATTCCCGCACGATCGCCTGGATACGAACACCACGCTGTCCAACACAAGCGCCAACCGGGTCAATACCCTGCTGGGTAGCAGATACAGCTACCTTTGCGCGTTGGCCAGGTTCACGGGCAATGGAACGGATCTCAACGATTCCGTGATAGATTTCAGGTACTTCGTTTTCAAGCAGTCGCCGCAAAAAATTGCGATGTGCGCGAGATAGTTCGATTTGCAGACCTTTGGAAGTGTCTTCAACACTGACTACGTAAGCGCGAATGCGGTCATGAATACGAAAACGCTCGTTGGGGATCATGTCTTTCTTCTGCATGATACCTTCAGCCTTCATATCCAAACCGATTGTCGCCTGTCGTGAATTTACCGCCTGGATGATGCCACTGGTAATTTCACCGACCTGTTTTATGAAGTGGTCGTATTGGCGCTGCTTCTCAGCTTCCCGAATTTTTGATTGAATAGCTTGCTTTGCAGTCTGGGCTGCGATTCGACCGAAGTCTTTTGGGGTCGATTCAACCAATACCAGGTCTCCGATTTCACAGTCAGGATCGACCTTGCGGGCATCCTCCAACAGGACCTCAGTGCGGTAATCGGTGATACTGTCTGAAACTTCTTTTTCAGCAAAAACACTGACGCCACCTGTTTCGAAATCCATGATAACCTGAACGTCCTGGGCGGTAGACGCACCGACAGCCTTACGGTAAGCGGAAATCATAGCTGACTCAAGAGCAGCCAGGATCACGTCCCGAGGTAGGCCTCGTTCTTCCAGAACCTCATTGAAGGCTAACGCAAATTCGCTTTTCATCGCTTTCTTTCTCCAAAATAATCACAATCTAAACTCTAAATAAAAAAGTGGACTTCTGCCCACTTTTCGAGTCGAAAAGTATTAAACTAACTAACGTAACAATAATAACACTTATTAGAACGAAAATCAAGCCCGAATGGCGAGAAAAAAAGGCTTGTATAGGTGTCATCAAAAAGCCAAAGTGCCCTTGTTATGCGGATCTTTTTCCTGTTTTTCATACTATCAAACATGCCTTCTCAACGCACAGACAATGAAAGAAACAAAAATCTCAGGAGAAATATGCCTTTTTAACGAGAGCTTATCACAAAATGCTTCTTAAGCCTCATCTATCAAGTAGAATTACAGTAAATAAAAATGTATCTGCAAAACAATTAAATAATTCACATTCGGGAGGTCAGAATGACGGAAAATAAATTATGGTGGAAGAATGGAATAATTTACCAGATTTATCCGCGTTCATTTCAAGATACCAACGGTGACGGCATCGGTGATTTGGCAGGAGTCATCCAGCATCTTGACTATATTAAAGAACTGGGCGTTGACGCCATCTGGTTCTCCCCCATCAACCCCTCGCCTGACGTTGATTTCGGTTATGATGTAGCCGATTACCACACAATTGACCCGAAATTTGGCAACCTGCAAGATTTTGAACGCTTGCTCCAGGAAGCCCACAAAAGAGATTTACACATCATCATGGACCTGGTTCTGAGTCATTCATCAAACCAGCACCGCTGGTTCCAGGAATCCCGCAAATCAAAAGACAACCCCTACCACGATTGGTATATCTGGCGCGACCCTGCCCCCGGTGGTGGCTATCCCAACAACTGGCTCTCAATTTTTGGCGGCAGTGCCTGGGAGTATGACGAGAATTTGGGTCAATATTACTATCACGCCTTTGCAAAAGGTCAGCCGGATTTAAACTGGCACAATCCTGAAGTCCGCTCAACCTTACTGGACGTTTTTCGCTACTGGCTCGACAAAGGCGTGGATGGTTTCAGGTTGGATGTATTCAATAATTACTTCCAGGATACCCTTTTCCGGGACAACCCTAAGAGTGAGGGTTTCAGTATTCGCAAATTGTTGCGAAAATTTGATGCTTATGATCATATCTACGATAGCAACCAGCCCGAGATGATAGGCGTGGTTGAAGATATCCGCAAGATCATGGATAGTTACCCGGACCGCTACGTCGTTGGAGAAACCTACCTGGCCACTTCAGCCCAGGCTCGCACCTATATCGGTGAGAACAGGCTTCACGCTGGTTTTGACTACGGCTTCTGTAACTCGGCTTTCAATGCCAAAGCTTACGGACAGGCAATCCAGTATTGGGATGCCCTCCACGGTGATGATGCCTGGCCGAATTACTTTTTCAACAATCACGATACAACGCGCTCCACAACCCGATTTGCTCAAGCCGAAAGCGATGCGATCCCAAAATTACTTTTGGCGATGCAGTTGACGGTTCGCGGAACTCCTTATCTCTATTATGGAGAAGAGATTGGTATGCGAGATATCAGTCTTACTCGCTCGCAGATAAAAGATCCTGTTGGCAAACGATACTGGCCCTTCAACAAGGGGCGCGACGGCTGCCGCTCTCCCATGCAGTGGAACTCAAAATTGAATGCCGGTTTTACCACCGGAGAACCCTGGTTGCCAGTAAATAAAGATTACACAGTTCGCAATGTCGACGCCCAGGCTGCATCAGCATCATCCTTGCTCACTTTTTACAAAGAGCTGATCAAACTACGGCGTGCGCATCCTGCCCTGAACGCAGGGAAACTTGATATGGTTCAAACAGAAAATGAAGACCTGCTAATTTACCAGCGCCAGTATAGCGACCAAAAGATGCTGATCGTTTTGAATTTTTCAAAGGAAATCAGCACCTATCAACTACCAACTGCTGATTTCAATAAATGGGAATTGCTCTACGCAGGCAATGAACCCATAATCAGCCAGATGGCAGAAAATGAGTTGCATCTGCCGGCTTATGGCTTTGGCATCTTGATCTCGAGGTCAGAATAGGAGTCTATCGTTGGAAAGCCCAAGTTTGGCTGATTTTTCCAAAGCACCCTGGGTAAGGGGCAGCGAACCAGGCTTGCTCTTAGAGCGTTCTCTACCTCTGGAACGCTATTTTCCTCCGATCGAGGAGGGCATGGTCAGAAACTGGGTAGAGCGTTATGCTTCCCCAGGCTCTTATATCCTCGACCCATTCGGACAAAACCCATTCACAGCCCTGGAGTTGGCCAGGGCTGGCTACCGCATTCTTGTTTCGGCAAACAATCCAATTGCCGCCTTCACTTTGACTGTCCTGGCTGGTGCGCCAAGTGCCGAAGTGATCAGCCAGGCATTGTTGCAATTGAATCAAAATAAGATGCGAGACGGCTCGACTCTGGAAGAATACCTGAGCAATTTCTATAGGTTGGATTGTCCCAACCCGCAATGCGGAGCAGAATCAAAATTTGAAGTTGAAACCTTCATTTGGTCTGAAGAGGGTACAAATCCTCACCTCGCGATAGGTTCTTGCCAGGATTGTGGTTTTACCGGTGAGATCGAATTGACGCCGTCAATGCAAGAAAGCCTCGGCAGAACCCCCTCTTATGCCCTGACTCGTTCCCAGGTTTTGGAAAAAGTCGCTGGTCAGGATCCACCGCTTAGACGGGTGATGGAGGACGTTGTTTCTTATTACAGTCCCAGGGCACTGGTAGCCTTACAAATCCTTTTGAGCAAGATTGAAACAAGTAATTTGACCCAACAGCAGTCAGATATCCTCAAAGCCATGTGGTTGACAGCCGCTGACCAGGCGAATCAATTATGGATCTGGCCAAAAGGCAAAAACAGACCAAAACAGCTGCTTCGTCCCCCACTCTTCCAGGAAGTCAATGTTTGGAAAGCATTCTTACGCTCAGCCAGTCTCTGGACTCAATTTGAAGAAGAAGTAAAACTACGGGAATGGCCCAAACGAGTTCCACCCACAGGTGGTATCAGCCTTTTTGAAGGACGCTTGCGGGAATTGGATGAAGTTCCAGAAACAGGGCTGATCAAGCTGGTGCAGACCTCGCTGCCAAGGCGCAACCAGGCTTGGTGGAATCTTTCAGGGCTTTGGAGCGGTTGGCTCTGGGGGAAAGAAGGCGTAAAAACCCTTCGAAACAGCCTCCTGAAACAACGTTACGATTGGACATGGCACAGTGTGGCTCTCAAAAAAGTATTGGCGCAACTACCCGGACTGATTGGCCAGGATGTGCCGATCTTGCTCCTGACCAGTGAACTGGACACTCTTTTCTTATTTGCCGGAATGCTGGGAGCCAAAAACGCTGGGCTGCAGCTGCATTCTGCAGCAATTGATGGAGAGAATGAGGTCTTGCAATGCGTCTGGCGGCTGCCAACGCTACAGCCTTCGATCTCCTCCAGAAAGCTGCAAGTCACCATCAAGAACAGCGGCAGATCAGTTCTGAACCAGTTAGGTGAGCCAACGCATTGGTTACGGTTACTAACCTTTACAGTTGCGGAGCAACTGATCCAGGGAAATCTGGATGAGAGACCGAAACCAAATGAGATGCTGAACGATCTGGAAAGTGAATTTGCGGCTGCCTTGAATGATCCGGCGGTTTTTCAACGCTTCAGCCCGGGCACCACGCCAGAAGCAGGTTTGTATTGGCTTACCAACCCGATTGCAGATGGCAGCAGCATGGCAGATCTTGCTGAACAAGTTGTGATCTCAGAGTTGCAGAAAAGGTCAGTTCTGACATTTGATGAACTCTACGCCGCACTTTACGCTCGTTTAAGCGGCATGATGACACCACCTGATGAATTAGTGCAGGCAATTATTGAGTCCTATGCTGAAACAGAAAAGGCAGACACGACTACCATCTATCGTATCCAACCACGGGAAACTGCTGAAGCCCGAACCGAAGATTTGAAGCAAATAAAGTCTCTTTTGGAGCAAATGGCAGATACGCTTGATTATCGCCGCGAAAGCCGACCCGAAAGAATTCTATGGGTAGATCAAACCGGTTCACCTATTTACAGCTTCTTCCCCATCGCAAATGCTCAGATTTCAAGAATTCTGAGCATGAACCAGGATCTGCCTGGTCAAATATTTATAGTCCTTCCTGGAAGTCGCTCGAATCTGATTGCTTATAAACTCAAGCGCGACCCTAATCTCCGTTTGCTCAAAGGGGATAAATGGCAGTTGATCAAATTTCGTCAGTTGCGAAACCTTGCCGGCAATCCTCTTTTGAACCGGGAACTCTTCAATTCGCAAATCAACGGTGACCCGCCCGAATACCATACTGCACAGCTGGCACTATTCTAGTAGTTTATTTTGTACTTGCCAAAGTACCAACTTATGGCTGCGCCGTAGGCTCTTCTGGTCGTTCGTCTGTCGGTTCCGGAGACGGGGTTGGTGTCGGGGTTGCAGTCGGCTCTGGAAGCGGGGTTGGCGTTACCGTCGGTGTCATCGTCGGGGTCGGAGTTTGCGTAGGCGTTGGGGTTGGAATGTCCAGCCTTAAGACCCATTTTTTCTGCACTTCTGTGTTAATTGTGCTGTGCAATGTGACCCTGAGCGTGATCACATCCTCGTCAACATCAGTCAAGTCCCATTGTAAAATCTCAGCTGCCGATGTTATTGGATTGGTAATCCAATCTGGTGTAAGTGGATACCATTCAGTCGGGTCTGGTCCTTTACCCCAGTGAATCTTGAACTGCTTAAAGTTGGCTGTAGCGTCAATTACGCCCGCAATCACAAATGGGTTTTCATTAATTACCGCATTATCACTTACGCCGATCAAGTGGATAATTGGGCGGGGGTCATCCAGGCGGCATTCCCGTTCCGGCTTGATCACGAGTGGGTCAGGGAATCCGTGATTTTTTGCCCAATCCCGACCGGGTTGAGTGCCCAGCCATTTGATAGCAGATTCGTCTTCAACGTTTATTGTTAACGCTTCTTTCGTGAACTCAGCGCAAGCCGGCGAAGCCTGCAGATTTGTCCAGGAATCGATGGAGGTCTTTAACCATAAGTCCTGGTCTTTTGGCAAGGGTGGCTGATCGGACGCGAAAACTTCGGTCTTATAAGTAGGGCAATACTCGCTTGGCTGCGCACCAGAGACTGAACAAATCGTGTAATCTACGACATCTGATGGGCGCGCGAAAGGTGTGGAGTTGCCGCCTTTGTAGCGATTGATCCCAGCTTGCATGATCTCAGCCCAAATCGGAGCAGCCCCTTCCACGCCTGTTGTGTTTATCATCGGTGTGTAATCCGCATTCCCTACCCAAACCCCCACAACCAGATCAGGGGTGTAACCCATCGTCCAGTTATCGCGGAAGTCATTGGTTGTGCCTGTTTTGGCGGCAGCAGGGAAGGGCAGATTCAAGATTGAGTTATAGCCGAACATCGGAGCTCGGGCAGCCGAATCAGAAAGGATGGAAGAAATCAGGTAAGCATGAGCACTACGGACAACCTGGTCGCCAGGTGATGGTTGGTATTCAAAGAGCACGTTACCCTGGTGGTCCACAACTTTGGTAATCGCCACAGGGGCAATTTTTCGACCTTCGTTGGCTAAAACCTGAAAAGCACCGGTCATCTCAAGCAAGCTGACCTCTCCACCACCCAGTGTCAGTGACAGCCCATAATCCGAGCGGTTTAATGAATTGATCCCAAGCCGACGGGCAAAGTTGATGAAACCATCTTGCTGCGCGGTGTTGGGGTCATCATAAATACCGACATACTCCAACGCTTTAACCGCCGGGATGTTGTAAGAATTTGCCAGGGCATCCCGGACCAAAACCGGACCATGGAATCTTCCATCGTAGTTAACAGGTTCATAATCAGGGCTGGTATCAAACGGATCCGTAGAGGGTCTGAATTCGGTTGGTACATCCCAAATGAGCGTTGAAGGTGTCCAATCCTTCTCAAAAGCTGCTAAATACGTGAGGGGCTTGATTGCTGAGCCAGGCTGACGCGTGTTGGTCAGTGCCATGTTGACCTGTCCACTGATAGCAGCGTTATAAAAATCGGCTGACCCAACCATGGAAAGGATCTCCCCATTGGTGGGGTTCATGACCACAACTGCCCCATTCGTGGCGTTTTTATCGGTCATTTGCGCTAATTGATTGGTAACTGCCTGCTCGGCATCACGCTGCATATCGGGATCGATGGTGGTGTAGATGGTGAAACCCGAACGGTAAATAGTTTGAGCATCAAACTGGGATTCAAGCAGGGATTGGATAAACACGACCCAATGCGGGAACTGCATATCGATATCCTGTTTTTTGAATTCATACGCTTCCAGAGCATCTGACGCTTCGATTGTCTGGATCGCGTCCACACAAACGGGTTCCAAATCTTCACCAATGTGGATGCATCCGGTTTCGTTGCTGAGTTGATACATCAATACCAGTACAGTCTTGAAACGGTTTATTGTCGCCTCGCGGTTATTGTAAATATCGTAAACCGCTGGTGTTTGGGGCAGACCCGCCAAAAAGGCCGATTGCGCCAGGTTTAGGTTTGCCGCGGTAGTATTGAAATAAGTAGATGCTGCGGCTTCAATACCATACGAACGATTTCCGTAAAAAATTTCATTTAAATAAAGCTCGAGCACCTGTTCCTTGGAGTATCGACGCGTGATTTCTGCCGCAAGAATGATCTCACGGGCTTTCCTCTCGTAGGTTTGATCATACCTTTCATCGGTTAGAAGTAGAAGCCTGGCTAATTGCTGTGTAATCGTTGAGGCACCAGAAACGATCTCCCCAGAGGTGTAGTTGGAATACAAGGCTCTCGTAAGGGCAATCAAGTCGAAACCTGGATGATTGTAATATTCTTTGTCTTCGGTAGCGATGGTTGCTGCAATCAGATAAGGCGAGATGCGCTCGAGCGGCACGTAGGTACGCTTGCCGGCATTTGGATCGACGATTTCGTAGAGAATATTCCCATTACGGTCAAGGATGTAAGTGGTTTCAAATTGTGAGGCACGGGTTTGAAGCTCGTCTACCGAAGGCAGCGTGCTGGCGATTTCCAGATACTTTGAAATGGCATAAACACCAACAGCTAATAGCGACAAAAGCAAAATTATAAATGCAATCAAAATGCCCCGACTCAAGCAACCCTTTTTCTTCTTTGTCTTACGGGGTGGTACTGTAGCTTGACCGTTCACTTCTAAGGGTTGAGTTTGGCCAGTCACAGGTTTTACAGGTGGTTTGGTTGAGGGCGATGTTATCTTTTTTGTCTCGATAACTACTGGTTGGGTGTCATGTAAAACTTCTGTGTCAACCGGGGTGAAAGCAACTGCATTGAGCGAAGTGGCTTGCGGATCAATTTCCTCTACTGTTTCTGGAAGAATGACCTCAGGCATAGGTTGGTTGGCAGGGGTTTCAGGTGGAATTGTGTCGACAAAATCTGAATCGATCGCGATTTCTTCTGCTGCAGGTTCTGGAATAGGCTCTTCCAGGTTTTCATCCTGAAGTTTTTCAACCTGCTCATCACTCGAAACTGTTATGTTCTGATTGTCATCCTGAACATACGTTTTTTGCTTCTCATCCTGAGCGGAGTGAAGGATCTTCCCATCCTCAACAGCCCAGTGACCGGTTTTAAATTCATCTCCAGGGTTTGAATAATTATTCATACCGTGAAGCTCTTCAAAGCTCAGCTCTGTTTCTTCGTATTTTTCGAGTTCTCTAAACTGCAGACCTTCGTCCGTTTTGAGCTGGGAGCCGAACTCCCCTTCAGAGGCAGATGCCTGATTTTCAGGTTCCTTGCCAGGGTCGCTTTCAATATACTCCTCACCTGTTACGTGGGACAGTGAAGTTGTGTCATCAGATTCGGTTGAGTGATTTGTTTCCATCATATTTTCTCTTTCTTACTCCTCTTCGATTTTAACATAAAGGAGAAGTGCGGTTTTTTCTATTAGGACCTCCCATGCCACCGCTTGGGGGTAGAAGATGTCAAACAAGCTTTCTATAGCATATAATAGGGATGTGAATATCGGTCCATTTTTCAGTAGTGATGCCATCGGTCTTACTCTTGCTGCAGATCAGCAATTTCTTGAATCACCAGCCATGCTGGACGCTGTTTGGCAATTGGAAACAGAAGAATGTGCCCCAATCAGCCTGATGAGTGCGCTGGGCTTGCAAGCTCGCAGCTTCCAGATCATGCCGCAAATCAGTCTGAACAAAATTCCCCAGGAAAAGATTCAGGATTTCTTCTGTCAACCTTGCATTGATCGCGTATTTTCAAATTATGTTAAATTGACTGTAACCCCTATCGCCGATGTGAAAGCGGCGATCGAGTTTTGGGTCCGGGATGGTGATTGGGTCCAGGGACGAATAAGCATTACCAATCACGGTGATGTTAATATCGAAGCTGGCGCAAGGCTGGCAGCCAGGTTGATCACACTGCAGGGGAATTCTGAGCTCAAACCAACCCGACAGGGGTATCAAACCAACCTGAAGGGTCAAACTGGCAGTCTAACAGTTAATCTTAGTATGGAAGGTAGTTCCAAAACCGTACTGAGCCCCAACCTGGCACTGGAACAAAGCAAACACCTCAGCCCCGGGCAAACGCTCCAGACAATCTGGCAATGTGAGATTCACAAATCAGTTGGCGAGAATGGTTCTGCCTCGAAAAAATTTCCCGTGAATTGGGATGGTGAAATCGCCCGGCTCGAGGTGGCTAATCAAGCCCGAATGATCCAAATCACCACGCCCCATTCCAGTTGGGATGCTGCTTTCTATTCCAACCAGAACCAGGCGTTCCAGCTTTTGAGGAAGAACGCTAACGGGCAAATGAGCCCTGATAAAAATCGGAGTATCCATTCAGCATTCAATCCAAACAATTCAAATTCGCACAGCAGGATTTCTGCGATGGAATTGCGGCAACTTGCAGGCAGTTTGCTCCCTGGTCAAATAGAGCTTGCTGCGAACCTGTTGGCAGACTACCTGGCAGAAGCAGTTGACTCCCTGGATAACAACCCTCAATCAGCCTTACCTTTCCCTTGTTTAGGCGAATTTGCGTGGCAAGTACATCAGCAATACCAGCAAAAGGACTACTTGCTCAAAATTTATCCTGCACTTAAAACGCTCTGCCTGGCTTGGTTTACCCCTGCGCATGATCGTGATCAAGATGGCATTCCCGAATGGACGAGCATAGAGCAGTGCGGTCTGACCTCCCTGCCCACTTTCGACTTGATCGACGAGAACAAGATGGCTACGCGCATCAGCTTCACTGAACAGCTGAACCTGGCAGCCTTGCTCGTAGTCGAATTAGCAGAATTGCGAAAAGCTGCTCAAATCGCAGAAGACCAGGACACACTTACCTTAGTCGACAATCACATTAACATCTTGAATAGCTTTATAGCGAGTTTTGAAGACCTAAGCTACAAGACCGGCTGCCTGGATCGTGAATCTCGATGCTGGCATCCAGGAGAAATCCTCTTTCAGGGTGATCTAAAGAACTTTGGCTCAAATTCGATTTATTTGAAGAAACCGGCCCGTTTGAATTTACGTTTGAAGCCATCGATACAACTTAAAAAACCAATTGTTTTCTACCTACATGGAGAAAATACGGATGGTGAACAAGTAATTGAATCAATTGAACCTTCCAATTTGCTCTGGCTGCCAGGCAACTTTTTTTACACAACCGAGCAAATTTTTGCCCGGATTGACAAAATTAGCGATCTTCAGATTGGTGAATGCCAGCTTCAGATTCACCAGGCAGATCTTGAGAGTCGTGACATTGGCCTTCTATTGGCTGCTCCGGTTGAAAAAGAACAGCTGGAGAACGAAACTGAATCGACTGAGGATCTGAGTCTCAAATCGATCTTGTCTGTCTGCAATTATGGGCTTCCTGAAAATTTAGACCCACAATCTGAAAAAAAGGTGGTCAATTTGGGTTGGAACCTTCTGATCCTTGCAGATTTGATTCGCAAAAACGAGGTGGAGTCTGCTTTTACTTTATTCAGTCAACTTCAACAGGCACAAATCAACCACCTGAGCCTGGAACACAGCAGCACCGATCGCTGGAATAATCAGAATGGTCGTTCTTTAGGTCTTCGCAACACAATCGGTGGCTTATTGCCAATCAACCTGGTATTAGAGCTTGCAGGGATTCGGATTTATAACGAGAATAAGGTCAGCCTGCAAGGACAAAACCCCTTTCCCTGGGCTTTCAAAGTTCAGTACCGCGGGCTCGAAGTGACTCGAGATGGAAAAAACGCAACGGTACGCTTCCCAGATGGAACCGTTCAGCACCACTTTGGCAGTTCTCTGAAGACTTTTACCAATGAGGTTGAAGAGCCTGCCGCAAGTTAATGTAAAATCAGATTATGCGGCACCTTTCGTTTCGATACCTGCTCCTCGTTCTGATCCTCTCATTTCTGGCAGCTTGTCGCCCGGACAGTTCACCGACTCCAGCCCCCAGTCTGCCGCCCGTTCTCAGTGAAGAAGAATTATTGCAAACATCAATTGCACAGGTCACACAGGCTGCCTTTGAGACACTTGCCTTTCTGCCAACTGCGACCGCTAAAAGCACCCCCATTTCAGCCCCTGAAATCACACAAATCGCTACCATTGCCCGCAGTGCCACAACAGAACCAACCCCAACCGATGACCTGCCCTGTAACAAAGCTGGCGCAGGTGTCCCTTTTGACATCACCATACCAGATGACACCCGCATGTACGCCGGTCAGGAATTCACCAAAACCTGGCGCCTTGTCAACCGCGGCAGCTGTAAATGGACCCGCCTTTACAAGCTGGTCTTTTTCTCACAAAATCCAATGGGTGCCATTCAGGAACAATTTCTAAGCGGTGAAGTTCTGCCAGGTCAGGCTATCGACTTGAGTGTTCAATTCTTTGCCCCTACCGCACCAGGCAGTTATCAGAGCAACTGGATGCTCCAGGATCCGGATGGCAACTTGTTTGGAATCGGATTCAATGCGGATGCTCCTTTTTACGTCAAGATCATCGTTACCAATGACCCTACTCCAACCCCGACTATCACCCTGACGCCAACTCTTACACCTTGACATATTCTCACAAAAATCACGACTTGTGAATTAAGATTATGCCTGTCTAAAGGAGAATCACATGAAAGAAATTAACGCAAAAGACCCCGAAAACATGGCAGGCTATATCGAATCTTTGCCAAAAGATCTGGCAATCGCCTGGCAACAGGGTTTGGAAAAACCTTTACCTGAATTTGGCGACATCAAAAAAATCTTGATCAGCGGTATGGGTGGTTCCGCAATTGGAGGGGACCTTTTTGCGAGCTACCTGTCAACGTTTGCTCCTACCCCCATTATTTCTCGTCGGAATTATGGTTTGCCGGCTTGGGCAGAGGGTCCGGATACGCTTGTTGTGTGTTCCTCACATTCCGGTAACACAGAGGAGACCCTCAGTAGTTTTCAGGCTGCCAAAGCAAGAGGTTGCTCCTTGTTGGCAATATCAACTGGAGGAGCACTGCAAAGGGAAGCCCTCGCCTCCGGAGTTACTCACTGGTATTTCAATCACACCGGGCAGCCCAGAACGGCGATTGGTTGGTCGTTTGGACTCCTGCTTGCCCTGGCAACTCGTTTGGGTTTTATTCACAATCAACAAAAGGATATTGACAAAGCAGTTGCGGTCATGGCTCAACAGTACAAACAGTTGGAGCCATCAGTACCTTTGGTAGAAAATCCTGCCAAACGCCTAGCAGGGCAATTGCTTGGCAGAAATATCGCCATTTTTGCGGCAGGCGAGGTCGAAGTGATCGCCCGGCGCTGGAAGACGCAGATCAATGAATTAGCAAAAGCCTGGGCTAGTTTTGAGGGCATTCCTGAAATGAACCACAACACCCTGGCAGGGCTGGTTTACCCTGAGGCGCTTTTTGAGAAAACATCAGCAATCTTTTTGCGGACTCCGATGGATCATCCTCGCAATCAAAAACGGTTCGATTTGAGCATGCGGTTTTTCCTGGAAGCCGGGATCGCAGTTGATTCTGTGCTTGCGCAAGGGGAAGGTCACCTGGCACAACTTTGGAGCTTGCTCCAGTTCGGCGACTATGTTTCTTATTATCTTGCTCTGGATTATGGTATCGACCCGACCCCGGTAGAAGCCCTGAGCATGTTAAAAACAGCACTTTCAGAAGAATAGTGGCAAGGGAAATCTGCCATTTGATCACTTAATAATACTTTTTATAACAACCGCTGTCGGGCTTGTTGCCAGATCTGATCGAACATCTCAACCGTCAAGCGGCCAGTTTGAGTATTCTGTAAGCTGGGATGGTAAGAGCACAAAATCCATGGTAGTTTTTCATCAGGTTGGTAAAACGCTCCATGACTAAAGACGATTTCTTTCTTGGGTAACTCAGAAAATCCCGGCAGTCTGAGCAGGCTGTCCAAGGCGATTTTGCCCAACACCACTACTCCCTGGATTACAGATAGAAGTGAAATTTCCCGCTCAAGCCATACCTGACAGTTATTGAGTTCTTCACGGGTTGGTTTGTTTGCGGGAGGTGCGCAGCGACCAGCAGCTGTCAGCCAACAATCATGCAATTCCAAACCATCACTGCGCTTTTTCGAGTTGGCTTGATTAGCAAAACCTGCTTTGAACAGCGCAGGAAACAAAAAGTTCCCTGAGCCATCGCCTGTAAACATCCTGCCAGTTCGGTTAGATCCATGCGCACCAGGCGCCAACCCCAAAATCAGTAAGCGCGCCTTTGGGTCGCCAAATCCAGGTACGGGTTTGCCCCAGTAGTCCCAATCAAGATATGCGCGTCTCTTCACCTTGGCAACTTCTTCGCGCCACTCAACCAGCCGAGGGCATTTTCTACAGGTAATGATTTCTTGCTTTAATTTTTCGAGTTCGTTTTGCATTTCCAAAGTTTACCAGACCTCTGCTGAACGGACTTTAACAAAAAAAACCATCCTCGAAAATGAGGATGGCTCTATCTATCAATCTAACGTATTAGCGTTTGAACGAAAAAGCATTCCAACCAGCGTATTCAGCGGTCAGGTCGAGTTCCTGCTCGATGCGCAGTAATTGGTTATATTTCGCTACACGGTCAGAGCGTGCCGGTGCACCGGTTTTGATCTGACCCATATTCATGGCAACTACCAGGTCGGCAATTGTGCTGTCTTCAGTTTCACCAGAGCGGTGAGAACAAACCGCACGCCAGCCATTATTCTGAACCATGCTGACAGCTTTCATCGTTTCGGTCAGTGAGCCAATTTGGTTAAGTTTCACCAACAGGGCGTTGCAGGATTTCTCTTCAATCGCTCGAGCAATCCGGACTGGATTAGTCACCAGCAGATCATCACCAACGATTTGCAGACGATGTCCGTTCTTGGCAGTAAAGTTTTTCCAACCTTCCCAATCATCCTGGGCAAAACCATCTTCAAGTGAAACGATCGGATACTGATCGACCCAATTTGTCCAGAAATCGACCATTTCGTCACTGGTCAGCTTTCGTCCTTCTTTGCGGAGGTTGTAGAGTTTAGTTTCTTCCTCGTAAAACTCAGAGGCAGCCGGATCGAGGGCAATTGCCACGTCCGTACCAGCTTTATAGCCAGCTTTTTCGATAGCTTCAAGGATCAGCTCCACAGCTTCATTATTAGCTTTCAGAGCAGGAGCAAAACCACCTTCGTCGCCAACCAGGGTGCCATAACCGTGAGCTTTTAGTACACCTTTCAAGGCTGCATAAATCTCAGCTCCCCAGCGCAAACCTTCTGTAAAGGTTTCTGCACCAAGAGGCATGACCATAAATTCCTGTGCATCCGTGCTCTGCCAGCCTGTGTGCGCGCCACCATTGAGGATGTTCATCATAGGAACGGGCAGTACGTGAGAGTAAACACCGCCGAGATAGCGATAGAGCGGCAATCCTAACGAAGCAGCTGCGGCTTTGGCAACTGCCAAACTGGTGCCCAGGATTGCATTCGCGCCGAATTTTGATTTGTTGGCGGTGCCATCCAGGTCAATCAAGAGTTCGTCGATCTCTTTTTGTTCGACCGCATCCATACCAAACAACTCATCTGCGATCTCTTCATTTACGTGATCAACAGCCTCTAAAACGCCTTTTCCGTTATATCGATTCTTATCACCATCGCGTAGTTCCAGTGCTTCGTGAATGCCAGTAGAAGCTCCGGATGGGACCGCTGCCCTTCCAAAGCTGCCGTCAGCCAGAACCACTTCCACTTCCACGGTAGGATTTCCTCGTGAATCCAAGATTTCTATAGCATTGATAAATTCAATAGTTGTGTCCATTCTGCAAGTCCTTTCATATATTGGAGATATTACAAGTATAACTCAACCTTATCCAGTTAAGCTTTAAAACCTAAAGAAATTATTTCGTCCGGAAGTCCTTTTCTACGGCAAGCCGCCTGGATCAGTCCCAGAAACAGGGGGTGAGGTCGGTTTGGTCTGGAAAGGAACTCAGGATGGAATTGACAGGAAATCATATAAGGATGATCCGGGTTTTCAACCATTTCCACGAGCATACCATCCGGTGATTGACCCGAAAAAACCAAACCCTGTTCTTCTATAGATGCCCGATAATCATTGTTGACTTCGTAGCGATGACGATGCCGTTCTTCAATCAGGTCTTGATTGAAAAGATTTCGCGCAAGGGTACCTTCAAGAATATTGCATGGGTAGAGACCGAGCCGCATCGTTCCCCCCAACCGGTCCAAGCCTTTTTGATCGCTCATCAAATTGATCACCGGATGTTCGGTCATCTTATCGAATTCTGTTGAGTTGGCATCTTCCAACCCAAGCACATTTCGTGCATAGTCGATCACCATCACGTGCAGACCAAGACAAAGGCCAAGGTAAGGGATCTTATTCTCGCGCGCATAACGGGCTGTGCGGATTTTGCCTTCCACACCCCGACTTCCAAATCCACCAGGCACCACGATAGCGTCCACCCCTTTTAAAGCTTCTTCAATGTCTGTCATTTTCTCTAGATCGGCTGAGGATATCCACTCAATTTCCACGTCCACACCATAATAAAGTGCGGCATGTTTTAACGCCTCACGAACACTTAGGTAGGCATCGTGCAGCTCAACATACTTACCAACCAAACCAATCCTGACTGAAGGTTTTTCTTTTGCAAGCTCATCCACCATCCAACGCCAGCCATCTAATTCCGCTTCGTGTTTGGCTTCAAGACCCAGGGCACCCAACAGGATATCCGCCACGTTGTTCTCTTCCAGTTTCAAAGGAATTTCATAGAGCATGTCTACAGTCACCAAAGGAACGACCGCATCGGGTTTTACATCGCAAAACCTGGCAATTTTTTGAGTGAGTTCTTTTTCTACAGGGTAATCGCTTCGGGCAATGATCATATCTGCCAAAATACCGATAGAGCGCAACTCGCGCACGGAATGTTGGGTTGGTTTTGTTTTTGTCTCTGCAGTTGCCTTGAGATAAGGCAACCAGGTTATATGTACAAAAGCAGTGTTTTCTTTACCTAACTCATTGCGCATCTCTCGGATGGCTTCCAGGAAAGGTTGACCTTCAATGTCACCAACTGTACCGCCCACTTCTATCAGAGCAATTTCTGCTTCACTGGCGCGTCCCAATAAGTTGATGCGCCGCTTGATTTCATTGGTAATATGAGGAATCACCTGGATGGTACCGCCCAGGTAGTCTCCTCGCCGTTCACGCTCGATCACCTCTTCGTAAACCTGACCAGTTGTGACGGTGCTGGTGTTCTTGAGACGCAGATCACAGAATCGCTCGTAATGCCCCAGGTCAAGATCAGTTTCCGAGCCGTCATCAAGCACATAGACTTCTCCGTGCTGATAAGGGCTCATTGTGCCAGGGTCAACATTTAAGTAAGGATCAAGCTTCTGTACCGTGACGGAAAACCCACGGGCTTTGAGCAAACGTCCAACTGAGGCAGCTGTTACACCTTTGCCAACAGAGGAAAGCACTCCACCAGTAAAAAAGATATATTTGATAGCCATAATTACCTCATCAATTAATTAAAATAAAAAGGGAGGGCTTATTAGTCCAGCCCTCCCCGGAAATGACCAGGTTTCTTTTAGCGACAAATTTCGCTTAATCATCCATGTCGCCTGCGCTGCCCAGCTTGTTACTCAGAGTGCGCTCAATGATATCGTCGGATTCAGTATCGCGGTTCTTCTGCTTTTTGATCCGGTTAGCGATTTCAGGTCGACGTTTTTCGGCACGATCCATAGCTTGTCGCATCGCAATTTCCATAAAGGTAGGATCGGGGATGACTTCTTCCTCTTCAACAACGACTTCCTGCTTGCCTTTGCCTCTGCGTTTTTTAGGGGTAAGTTCCGCAAGAATTTCTTGCGGGCTATCCTGAAGGGCTTTCATGCTTAGTTTGATTTGCTTTTTTCTTCGGTTGACTTCCAGGATTTTTACTTCCACTTCATCGCCGACTTTTATAACTTCGGAAGGAAGACGAACAAAATTATGAGAAAGCTCGCTCACATGCACAAGCCCAGGACGTTCTGCACCAATTTCAACAAAGGCACCAAATGATTCCAGTCGCACAACAGTACCCTTCACGCTCATTTCAGGAGCAAGTTCGCGCCATTCATAAAGTAAGGGTTCGCGCATGGTAAGTTCGTAATGATCTTTCAAGACTCGTTTGACCCAAACAGTAATGATCTGTTCAACTTTTAAAGTCTCGTCGAGATTGGTTACAACATTGTCTTTATTTTCCGGGTCGACAACTTGGGAAACATGCAAAAATGCCGGCATATCTGAACCGATGTCCACAAGTGCGCCTTGCAGAGTGGTCCTCAACACCTTTCCTTCGAATTTTTGTTTCGCGGTTATTGTTTGATTACTATTAGTATTGTCGACAGGGTTTTCCATTATTTACTCCCAAAGGATTATATTCACAAGATATTAGTATACACTTTTGCATGAAGTTAGTCAATTATTTAATACAGATTAGCAATATTCTCTTAATTATATACAAATATGCCAGGCAAAACTATTCTGGAAGCAGCAGAACTGCCCCCACAATCAAAAATTGTCCCAGGTGATAGGAAGAAATGATCCAGAATTTGTACTTTGGAAGGCGTCTATCCAGTTTATCAAGACCAATCATCACATCAGAGATAAAAAATAATGTTCCACCAATCCCTGCCAATACAGCTGCCAGGTCAGACCAGGCTGGACGTGCCAGGCACAACATTGCGCTGATGGCCATTGCCAATGCAAGGCTTCCATAAATCTTGAGAAATGGTAAAAAGGATTTTTTAAGCTCCGATGTTATCGCGAATCTTTCAATTGCCAGGTGTAAAATCAGGATCCCTGCCAAAAGTGCGAAGGTAGCCATGACCATTACAGGTTTTGAAGGCAAGCTGGCGTTAAACCCCCAGATATAAAACAACTGTGTCAGCGAAAAGGCTGCCATTCCGGCAAGGAACCAACGCGTTCCTCGGGGAATCAGGAAGATATCTCCGATCAACGAGAAGAAAAGGCCTATAAGAAATGGCAAACGAATTACGCCAAAAGCCCCTTGAAGCAGGAAATATGCGATTAACCCAAACAAGACCAGTGGCTTCGTGATGTAATAGGCGGTCAGCTTCCCTCGCCAGATTGCGATCCAATTAGCCAGGGTGACCAAGCCAATTACAATTAGCAAGATCGTTTGAATCCAATCAGGCATTATCTCCCGCACCAGACAATCCTATCCTGCTTAGAAAAGCGGGATCGTTCTTCCAATTCTTTTGAGTTTTTACCTGCAAATCGAGAAAAACTCTTTTCTTCGTCATCTCTTCCATGGCAAGTCGTGCGTCAGTGCTGATTTTTCGTATCATACTGCCTTTTCTCCCCACAACGATCCCTTTTTGAGCTTCACGCTCTACAAAAATTGTTCCATGAATGTAAAGCATATCGCTCTCGCGCTCTTTGTATTCATCCACTTGGGTTGCGATGCTGTATGGCAGTTCATCATCCAGATTTTCCATTGCAGCAGCCCGGATCAGTTCAGCCGCGATATCCCTTTCGAAATCTTCTGTGATCTGATCGGTCGGGTAAAATTCTGGTCCGAGAGGGAGCAGTGAATGGATTTTGTCAATCAGCTTTGCCACACCTTTACCAGATCTGGCTGAGATTTCAATCGAAGGATCTTCGGGAAACAAGGACTGAAAGGCTTGTTTGTTTTGAGACAGCTGTCCCGGTCCCGCCAGGTCGCTCTTGTTGAAAACCAGGATAACTTTTTGCGTACTCCGTTTTTCTTTTATCAGAGAGGCAAGTTCGCGATCCAACTGATCTGGCTGTTTAGTGATATCAGCAATAAAAAGAAGAATATCAGCGTCTTCGAGGGCAAACCTGACCTCATTGTTGATGAAATGGCTCAATTTGTCTTTAGCATCGTTTAATCCAGGAGTATCAGTAAAAATCATTTGGTACTCATCGGTTGTCAAAATGCCAAGTTGCCTGCGTCGTGTGGTTTGAGGTTTAAAAGACACGCCTGCAATCAGCTGCCCCATGATTTGGTTCAGTAATGTGCTTTTTCCTGCGTTGGGTTTGCCTACCAGGGCAATAAAACCCGATTTGAAGTTTTCATTATTTGTTTCCAAGTTTCCTCACTTAGTAAGAATTACTTTTCCATTGACAATTTTGTGCCCTTCGATTTCGAGCAATTGCTGTTTTATTTTGAGTCCATCCTCAGCCATGAAGCCATGCAAAGACCCATCTGATGCGATCACGCGATGACAGGGCACAACTAACAGGAAGGGGTTATGTGCTAAAGCACCACCAGCGGCGCGCGCTGCCTTCGGATTCCCTGAGTGTCGAGCCAATTCACCATAGCTGATAACCTCTCCCCAGGGGATTTGCGCCGTTTTCCGAAGAGCATTCAAGCGAAATGGCGGCATTCCAGACCAATCCAATGGTAAATCAAATCGCTTGATAGCACCTGAAAAGTAACCTTGCAATTGGGTTTCAGCTTCTTCAATAAATCCAATTGATGTTTTTTCCCGGCTCAGTTTATCTGCTTTGCGACTCAACAGAATAACACTGGTTAACCCAGCAAGGCTGGCACTGATCCGAATCGTGCCGATAGGAGTGATAATATCTTTGTAAGTAAGCAAAATCAATTTCTCCTTATTAAATCGTAGGGTAATCGTAGGTTAAACGTCAAGTAATACTCTCCTGTTTATTGTAATATAAAGTCGTAAGGGCGACTTCTCTTCTTCTTCTCCTCCTTAATACCCTAATGCTGCGGTCGGCGTCCGCAGCATTAGCTCTTTAATAGTAAGTTACCTTTGTACGGAACGGACACCGGCCGTTACTTCTGTTCTTTACTGCGTTATTAAGTCCCATCATGTCTTATACGATATAGGAATACAAAGCATAGTCTTAGGCTAATAGGCTTCATCTTAGAAACGTTAAGATTTTTTCGTCAGAATGACAAGAAATTTAATCATGTCGGTCTCCTGGGTGAGCAGGCTAACTGCCCCATCTTTCTTCTATTATCAGCAAGAGATAACTTTACCCCTCCATGAACCACTCAACTGCGATAAAATAGGTTGGGCAAAGTCCTACAGTCTTGTCGTCATGGACAAAGCGAACGATCTTGCATTGGACGCTTTAAGATTCTTCGCTAACGCTCAGAATGACTGAAGTTCTTTGTCATCCTGAACGAAGTGAAGGATCTTTCAATGGATGCTTTAAGATTCTTCGCTAACGCTCAGAATGACTGGATAAATACTTAAAAGAATGACGGAGTAGCACTCAGAAAAACACAAGAGTCTTGTCATCCTGAACGAAGTGAAGGATCTTTTCTTTTGTGCTAATTGTCAGGCTAAACATTTGGAGGATACATGGAAAATCGAGAAACTTACCCTATCACGATCGCTGGTATTGAAAGGAGCTTGCCACTTTTCGAAGTAAAACCAGGGCTGCGGATCGCTATTCTCAACATTTTAGGTGATGTCGAGCTGGTAGACGCTTGCGCTGCCGAACTCAATCGCTTGTTAGCAGATACTGATTATGACGTCATCCTCACCCCTGAAGCCAAGTCTATTCCGCTTGCCCACATGCTCTCAAAATTGAGCGGTAAGCCCTACATCGTGCTGCGTAAAGAATATAAACCCTACCTGGGCAATGCCATCTCCACTGAAACCTTATCGATCACAACTGGCAAACCGCAAACCCTCTTCCTCGACGAAAAGGATATCGACATGCTCAAGGGGAAACGGGTTGTCTTGCTGGATGATGTCATCAGTACTGGCTCCACCCTGCAAGGCTTGCACCTTGTGATAGAAAAAGCCGGTGCGACCACGGCACGAGAAGTCGGCATCCTGACCGAGGGCAATCGGGCTGAATGGCGCGATATTCTCTCACTTGGGCATCTGCCTCTTTTCTACGGGCCTGAAAAAGAATGCTGATTCGGGTTGGGATGGAAGAAGACCCAGGCAAGCGCTATACTGCCTGGGCATTGGACTTTCCAGGCTGTTTCGCAAACGGTAACGACCAGGCAGAAGCTTTGCTGGCTTTGCCTCGGAAACTATTGGAGTTTGACTATTGGGTCAGGTTGCATACTGACCAACCCTGGTTCCATTTGGATGGGCTGGATATGCATATTGACGAGACCTATAAGGTTGCTCGCGTCAACCTCCAGGGTGAAGAATATGAGATCAATGCTTTTTTTCGAGACGATTTGCGTCCATTAACGGACCGGGATGTAGACCAGGCACTGCAGGTTTTGCATTGGCAACAGGAAGAATTACTGGCTGGACTCGAATTTGTGAATGAAGATAGGCTTAATCAGATTGAAGTTGGTCAACGCTGGAGCATCCTGGGGATTGTGCGTCACCTGGCGTTCGCAGAACTCTGGTACCTGAAAAATTTTGGTTTGCCGACAACTACAATCCCGCAAGATACAGAACCGATTTCAGTTCTAATGCAAAGCCACAAGGCTGTTGTCAATACCTTAGCTTCATTGGTGGATAATCCGAGCATAACTGAGTACGCCCAGGAGCGCTGGTCAGCTCGCAAACTGTTGCGTCGCATCCTCTGGCATCGCCGTGTTCACATCGACCATATTCGTCAACTTCTTGGTCTTATTTGATGGTGGAACAGGTGTAAGTAACCTTCTAGAGACCGTGGTACAATTTCAACAAGCATCAAAAGTGGTTCCGATCCAGACGAGAATAGGAGGTGTTAAATGGAACGGAAAAACAAGTTAGTATATGTCTATGTGATCATTAGCTTAACTGTGTTCTTGTTAAGCGGAAGCATTGTTAAAGCACAAGACGTCCCCCCATCAACCTCCACAACTGAACCCGTTTTCACGTTAGAATGGTTGAATAACCCTGCTCAGATTCCATCACTTGAAATGCTGGAAGAATTATTAAAAATTCAGGTACAGTGGCAAATCGGAGAGTGGGCACACATTACTATAAAAGAATATCACAACCCCATTCAAAACCTGACTTACGATTTTGCAAACACCGTACCCGAAAATGTGACCACTGAAATTTGGTACAATCTCGATCAAAACGGTAAAGTGATAAAGACAGTAAATCAAATGTGGTCAGAAGAATCACTGCTGCTCCGTGAGCAGATAGCAAGCACCGGAAAAAGTCTGAACACCTTTACCCACGAGCAAGCTACATTTGTCCCCTTTGAGCCCGATTATAATATGGGCATTAACATCGACCCCAACAGACTCCTGGACCTGCCAGAAACAAACCAGATAGAATCTGGTGAGTTGGATGGAGTGCCGGTTTTTATTTTGACCAGCGAAACCTCATTTGAAGGAAATGTGAGCATAGGTGACCAATATGCCAAGGCAGGCACAACCCTGGCTTACTTTGATAAAACTAATGGTTTGCTTTTGCGCTCAACTAGTTTGGTAACTTTGGTAGATGGCAACGACCTAATCCTAGCGGACTATCTGTATGAGTTTAATCTCAATGCCACACCGTCATTAGAAGTGCTCCAGAAGGTGAGTTTGTGAAAACATTGAAGTTCATCTTCGTAATATCAGTGATCATTCTGCTCGCAGGCACGTTTGTTTCTGTAAACGCAGGCAGTGGACAGGTTAGATATAGCGCAGTAGATGAAATTAGCACATTTTCGCAGAAACGAATTCTTCAGGTTTCCGCAGGGTGGTACGCATACAATTCGAGTCAAGCAGCTTCCCAGATCGAAAAAATCGGATTAACTATTGCGTCAGCCTACTGGATCTGCCCCGATGGTTCAATAGGTTATCAGGTTAATTCTTACAATCAATACCGGTTAAATTCGATTGGTTTTGATTTGAACTATGCATATCTCCCAAACACTTACAATACCTGTGGCGCTGTAAACGAGTATGCAGGGGGAAATCACTATTATGAGAATAACCAACTCGTAGATTTTGTGTTTGCTGAACATGCAGAATAAACCCTAAACAACAATCCTCCCACACTTTGATGCTATTCAAGAGGCTGTTTTATGATAAAATGGCATCTTTCATTTTCAGATTGCAACGCAGGGACGGGTTTTGGGCGGAAACTCCCCTCATGATCTTTGTCACCCTGCCTTAACTTGTGCCATTGAAACCCATGGGTGGGTTTTGATACAAAGGGTTTCTTACATCCTGAGTTCAGAACATGCCTACTCAACACGTCTATGGCATTGATGGAGCAATGGTTGGGGGAAACGCTGTATCGAAAGATATTTTAATTTCAAATCAATTTCATTTCTTCACAACGTGTAGATTTTTGATATAATAAAAAGTCGGCGTTAAATCGCCGTAATGCTTAATTTACGCGTGGGATTCCATGCCAGACAACAGGAAGGTCTAAAAAATGAAAGAATTCTCAACTTCAAACGTTCGCAATATCGTCCTTGCTTCTCATAGCAATTCCGGCAAGACGCTTCTCGTGGAGAATTTACTGAATTTTACTGGAGCTACCACCCGAATCGGCAGCGTCGAAGACGGCACAACAGTCTCTGACTTCGATGATGAAGAAAAGCGCCGCAATATTTCGCTTTTCACTTCGGTTTTGCCTGTAATTTACAAAAACATTAAATTCAATTTCCTCGACACCCCTGGTTACACTGATTTTGTCGGTGAAGTTGTCTCTGCAATGCGTGTTGCGGATTGCGCCTTGATCCTGGTTGATTCCGTTGGTGGTCTCGAAGTGGGCACTGAAACCGCCCTCGATCTGGCAGCCAAATTTAACATTCCAAGAATCATGATCATTAATAAAATGGACCGGGATAACGCAAGTTATGAAAAAGCGTTCCAATCCGTTCGAACTGTTCTGGACGACGTGCGTTTGATCCCGATGCAACTGCCTTGGGGTGAAAAAGCCGATTTCCAGGGTGTAATTGACCTGGTTACGATGAAAGCCTACAAAGGCGACGGTAAAACTACCACCGAAATTCCTGCTGAAATGAAAGACGAAGTCGAAGAAGCTCGCATGGTTTTGGTGGAAGCTGCCGCTGAAGGCGAAGACAGCTTGCTGGAAAAATATTTTGAAAATGGCGATCTGACTTCCGAAGAAATTCTGCAAGGATTGCATAAAGCTATCCAGGAAAGCAACATTATCCCCGTTTTAGTCGCTGCTGGTGGTCGCATGATCGGCATTGCCCCACTGATGGACGCCCTGTTAGCGCTGGCACCCAGCCCCGCAGAACTCCCGGCTGTGACCGCAAAATCACCCAAAGGTGATGTGGAATTGAAGATCGATGACTCCGGACCGCTTGCTGCCTACGTATGGAAAACAACTGCTGACCCATTCGTAGGTCGTCAGACCTTTTTCCGTGTCTATTCCGGTACTATGAATTCCGATACCAGGGTTTGGAACGCAAATAAAGGCGAAGAAGAGCGCCTGGCTGGTGTCCAGGTTCCCTATGGAAAAGATATGCAACCAGTAGCTGTAATTCACAGCGGCGATATTGGTGCTGTCGCCAAGTTGAGCGTTACCACCACTGGTGATACGCTGACCAGCAAAGAACATAGCTTGATCCTGCCGGCACCTTCTTATCCTAACCCGCTCTATCGGGTTGCCATCACCCCCAAGACTCAATCTGACGCTGCAAAGATGAGTCAAACACTCAATCGCCTGGCAGAAGAAGACATGACTTTCTCATGGGATATGGAAGCTGCCACCCACCAAACACTGATCTTTGGTATGGGCGACCAGCACATTGATGTGGCAGTAAAGCGCGCTGAGCAAAAATTCCAGCTCAACCTTGATTTGCATGAGCCCAAGGTGCCTTACGAAGAGCACATCACCAAGGAAGCCAGCGCCATGTATCGTCACAAGAAGCAAACTGGTGGTTCCGGGCAATTTGGCGAAGTCCATCTTAAAGTTTTCCCCATCCAGGGTGAAGAATTCACCTTCAGCAATGATGTTTTTGGCGGCGCAATCTCCAACAACTATATGAGTCCGATTGAAAAAGGTATCCGTAACGTAATGAAAGAAGGCGTTGTCGCCGGTTATCCGATTCACAATGTAGGCGTCTCAGTCTTTGATGGCAAAGAGCACCCCGTTGACTCCAAACCTGTCGCTTTCGAAATTGCTGGTCGTGAAGCCTTCAAAATCGCATTCAAAGATGCCAACCCAGTGCTTTACGAACCGATCATGAAAGTGACTGTCCACATGCCTGAGGCAAACATGGGTGATATCATGGGCGACCTGAACACCCGCCGAGCTCGCGTTCAGGGCATGAACTCAGACCGTGGTCGCTCAACGATCACTGCCGAAGTGCCCTTGTCAGAAATGATGCGCTATACCACCAACTTACGCTCCATGACCGGTGGTCGCGGGACCTTCTCGATGGAATTTGACCATTATGACCTGGTTCCCTCCCATCTGGCACAGGAAGTTATGGATGCTCGCCAGAAAGAACTGAAGCACGAAGAATAGAAGCTCGCGTTAACTCAAGTTTAAGAGGTTGGCGATGCCAACCTCTTTTGCTTCCATAAACGTAAGAAGGCCTACCCAAAGGAATATTGATGGTAATCACAAACCGCTTTGTAACCGACTTCCTGGTAAATCTTATTACTGGTGGGATTAGCCAGATCAGTAAAGAGATTGGTGAGTTCAAAGCCGCGGGAAAGCATTTCTTTGGAAACTTCTGCAACCAATGCGCGGGCATAACCTCTCCTTCGACACTCAGGCGGAGTATAGACTCCACTGATGCAGATACCCTTGATTTGTGGCCGGACCGCGTTGGTGATGCTGACAACCTCTCCATCAACCACCCAGAAAAAGGTGCGTTGCTGTCGAATAGTCTTCAATGCGCTTTCTACCGTGGCAGCATTCCCTGGCTGGGCTACCAATTCTTGCCTCATTGCGTTATGCATCTCTGCCACTATTAGAGCATCCTTTTCTTCTGCTATGCGCATTTCGCCAGAGGGATACTCAAGTTCTGCAACCTTCCGCAATTCGTAGGCACGTAAACTCATCAGAAGCCCTACTTTCTGTCCAGTCTTCCTTTCCCAGATTTGGGCAAAGGAATCACTGACTTCAGAAACACCATTCACCCCCGGAAGGTACCATCCATTCTTTAGAAGAGCATCTGCGAGAGTCTCAAGTGCTTCCAGGTGCAGCGGTTCGCTTTGAATGATCATTGGAAAAGGCGGGGTCATGATTGCCATTGCGAGGTTTTTACTACTCTCGTCAGACACAACTGCCATCAAAGGGTCCTGCTCAGTATAGGCATGAGGGTCTTCTTTTAATCGAAGTGCCAAACCCAGGATCAAGTTGTTTCGAGTTTCATCTCTGGAAAGATCTGGCAAAGTACGATCAACAAATGCTCGAGCATCAGAAAAGAAAGTGACGTTATTCATATTATTTTGCTTTTCAATAGTAACTTATGAAATAATTTCGATAATCATTACATCAGATTTTGGTACAGATGCACCAGATCACCATAAACACAAAAAATCCTCAATAATGTCAATCCCTATCCATAAAGTCCTGCAAAGGATTACTGCGTGATGGGTCTCGCAAGCGGCGAAGCGCAGAGGATTCAATTTGACGGATCCGTTCTCGTGTAAGTCCAAAACGCTGGCTGACCTCCTCCAGCGAGTGATAAACGCCATCCACCAACCCAAAACGTAACTCCAAGACTTCACGCTGCCGTTCAGTCAACGAATCTAAAGTTTCCCTGACCGAATCTCTTAAGGCATCGCGAAGCAGCTCTTCCATGGGTTCTTCAGAATCCTGATCCGGGATGTAATCCCCCAAAACACCGTCTTCCGTATCACCAACCGGGCTCTCCAACGAAACTGGTTCTTCGGCCGATTTCAATACCGCTTCAACTTTTTGCGTGGCTTCATCCCAGCGATGCAATAAGGCTGGTTCAGCCAATTCCCGTTGTCCGCCAATATCTGTAATCGCCTGGGCATCTTCTTCAGACAAAAAACCGGATTTCACTGCCATTTCCGCAAAGCTTGGTTCGCGTCCAAGCGTCTGTACCAAATCATGCTGGATCTTGACCAGCCTGCTGATCTGTTCCACCATATGTACCGGGATTCGGATGGTCCGGGCATTTTCAAGGATATAGCGGCTGATAGACTGCCTGATCCACCAGGTTGCGTAAGTGCTGAAACGAAAGCCTTTCGATGGATCAAATTTTTTGATCGCCTTCAACAGACCCATATTCCCTTCCTGAATCAGGTCCATCATACCAATTCCACGATTTCGATAGTGTTTGGCGATGCTGACAACCAGGCGCAGGTTGTATTCTACAAATTGCCGGGTAGCCCAGACAGCATCATCGATAACCTGGTTGACTCTTTCTTCAACTTGAACATTTGAAGGCAAGTTGTTCAACATTTGTTCTTCCAGGCACGTTATTTGCTCATTGGGGAGCTGATCGATCAAATAGTTAATCCACTCCCGGGGTAAAATGTAGGCATCCATGAAAAATCGCAGCAAATCACTCGCCAAAACCTCCCAATGTTTGTCAACACCCCATCGCGGGTCATCAAGATAATTTCGCGTATAGGATTCAACTGTACTCAGCCCCTCCTTGCTCATCAATGAGGCTTCGGTCAGGACTTCCCGAATATCCGGGGCGACTGCCTCCAGGCTTAATAAGTCGCGCTCTATTTGTTTCCAGGTTGAACACATATCCGTGAAAACACTTTCAGCATCCAGTCTGCCTTCGTCATCTTGGTAAAGTGAAAGCTGTTCTCCTGCCTGGATCATCACCGCAAGGTGAAATTCATCTTTTGCATCCAACAGGTGTGTTTGTGCGATATCTTTTAGATAAAGTTGAATTGGATCATCAACAAATTCGAGACTGTCATCGATCTTTCCGGGTAGATCAAGGTTGCCCTTATTTTCCTGTTCAGGAATGTCATCTTTATCATTTCTTGCCGGAACCATCATAGCTCCTGTTAGTGTGATAGACGCCGGGGATATTATGGACCTTGCCCGATCCACCAGATTCAGGGCTCATCATAGCCCTGTCAATCCTTCTTCGGGTTTCAATCAAATCGAGGTAAATCAAGTTTGCTTCTTCGCTGGAATAGGCTTTCTCTTCAGCTTCATTCTGTAAAAAGTGAATTTCTTTGAGTCGGTCTTCAACATTGTTCTTGCGAAGTCGCAAGATGCTGCGCAATCGGTCCTTAAAAAGCCTCGATTGAGTGTTAGCGAGCGATTCCGCTTCCGTTGCTGGAATTTCGGGCATTTCAAAGTCATCCCCTAAGTTCATTTCCACAAAATCAGAGCGCTCATATTCATTTTGAGAAAGGCTTTGCTTGACCAAATTGAAAAGATGTTTCATATCGCCTTCCTGAAAATCTTCCAGGTTAAGTTCTGCTAATTCAAATTGGGCTAATATGCGGTCAAACAGGTAAAGTGATTCTGGTTCCAGCATGAGATACTTGAGAATGAATTCTTCAAGAGGTCGGTTTTTTGCCGAAAGAGTCATTGGTTGCTTTATCAGCTGCGCGTTTTCTGCTTCATCACCAGTTTTATTACGCTTTCGACGGTCGTGCGACACCGTAGCAGTGTTCAGCTGCAAACTGCGTGCATCCAGTCGAAGCATCGCCGCCAGCCGCTGGCGGTAACCCTCTCGCTCAACTGTACTGCCTACATCCTCGATCAATGGTAGCACCTGCTCTGCGATCGACCGTTTTATTTTCGGGTCAGCCAGGTCTTGCCCTTCTGCCAGGCTATCCATAACATGGTTGACCACAGGCTTGGCATTCGCGATGATCTTACGCCAGGTTTCAGGGTTTTCCAGAACGATTTCATCTGGATCTTTACCATCTGGTAAAGTTGTGACCCGGATATCAGCTTTAAAAAACCGTTCAATTCTCAGCAATCCGCGCGAGTTAAAGTCGAGTTGCTCATCCATATCCATTGCTTTTCGGGCAGTTTCGAGCCCTCTGAGCGTGGCTTTTTGCCCGGCAGCATCCGGGTCGAGGGCAAGGATAATATTGGAGGTCATCTTTTTGATCAGTTGAAAATGAGCTTCCGTGAGCGCTGTGCCCATCGGCGATACCGCATTGGTAAAACCCGCCTGGTGCAAACCAATCACATCCATATAACCTTCCACGATCACAGCCTGACCTTCAGCTCGCATGCTCGCCCTTGCCTGGTCAAGACCATAAAGCAGACGACCTTTATCAAAAAGGTCAGTGGCAGGAGAGTTGAGATATTTTGGAACGTCATCGGGGTTCAATACCCGTCCGCCAAAGCCAGCCAATTTGCCATAAATCCCCCTGATTGGAAACATCAGGCGATCCCGAAATCGGTCATAAACCCGCCCATCATCCCCTTGGGAAAGCATCCCAGCCTGTAGGATCAATTCACGGGTGTAGCCTTTCGCAAGCAGATGGTCAAGCAGCAGGCTCCAACTGTCCGGCGAATAACCAAGCCCCCAGGTCTTAATGGTCTCATCGGTCAAACCTCGTTTGTGAAGATAATCGAGCGCTTTTTTGCCGGGGGTCGTTTCCAACATCTGCTGGCGATAAAATGCAACAGCAGCTTCCATGATGTCTACCAGAGTTTCACGTTCCTGATCATGCTTTTGATCGGCTTGGGTTTGAGGTCGAAGAGTAACACCAGCTTTATCGGCAAGTTGCTTGAGCGCTTCTTGAAAATCAAGGTTGTCGCGCTTCATTACAAAACCAAAAAGATCACCACCTTCGTTACATTGACCAAAGCAGCGCCAGGTCTGAGACTCAGGAAAAACAACAAAAGCCGGCGTACGGGTGTTGCTGTGGAAGGGGCAAAACCCAATATAGTTCTTGCCAGTACGCTTGAGTTTTACCGTCTGACTGACGATATCAACCAGGTCGATTCGTTGTTTGATGTCTTCTACTACTGTCATGGTTTATTTTTTGCCACCCTCATGGAATAGTACGCATTCAGAAAAGTGCGTTTATGGGGCGTACCTCAATTTTACCTTAGTTAGAATCGTTATTTGACGATGTTGCAGGCAGATATTTGAAATTATGTCTTATAGGCAAAAGCCAAAAACAACCACAGTAATTGTTTGTCTCTGTCAATGACACTATAAACTCATTTAAGCAAAAAGGGAGACTTTGTCAGTCTCCCTTTTCTATGATTATCCTGTAGCTCTATAGTTTCGAGCTGGATTCGTTATGTTTGGTGCTTTTCAATTCTTCATCTGCCTTCTGGGCAGCCTGGTTCAAATCAGGTGGATTCCCAGAGTTCACAGAAGGATCACTGGTAGGCTCTTTGGTTGCACTTTCGGAGAAGGGCTCAGCTTTTGGTGTAGTGCCCTTGGGTCCAGCCCAACCTTCTGAAGTCTCTGCCGTGGGCATTCCTTCCGCCACAGGCACGTCCTCATTCAAATCAACTTTATAACTGGAATAATCCAGTTCCGCCATCTGAGAGTAGAGCGACCAGCGCCGATCGGCATCGGTTTCGGCTTTCTTCATCAATTCTTCGGCACGTTCCTCATCTTGTCTGAGCAGCATGCGGTAGCGGTTCTCGTTGTAAGCGTAATCAGCCACGTTTACTGTAGGAGCCTTGGAGTCGAGCTGAAGCGGGTTCTTGCCTTCGGCCATCAGGCGAGGATCGTAACGATAGAGAACCCAGGCACCTGAATTTACAGCCAATTTTTGCTGCACAAGACCCATCTTCATATCGATACCGTGGTTGATACAGTGCGAGTAAGCAATAATGAGAGATGGTCCGTCATAGGAATCCGCTTCATTGAAAGCTTTCAGTGTTTGAGCATCACTGGCACCCATAGCAACCCGGGCAACATAGATATTTCCATAAGTCATGGCAATCATGCCCAGGTCTTTCTTGGGGCGTTCTTTACCATTGGCAGCAAACTTCGCGACAGCACCGAGCGGGGTTGCCTTGGAGCTCTGACCGCCAGTGTTGGAGTAAACTTCTGTATCCAAAACCAAAACGTTTACGTTATGCCCGGAGGCTAAAACGTGGTCAAGGCCGCCATAACCAATGTCATACGCCCAACCGTCACCACCCATGATCCAGACACTTTTCTTGACGAGGTAGTCAGCAAGGCTATTCAGCTGAACGAGATCATTCTCTGTCTTGCCAGCGAGGATCTCTTTGAGTTGTTTGACACGCTTGCGTTGCTCGTTAAGACCAACTTCGTCGCTTTGATCAGCATTCAGCAAAGCATCCGCAAGCTCTCTCCCAATCAAATCAGCATTTTTGGAGACTAATTCTTTAGCAAAATCAGTCGATTTGTCAACAGACAATCGCATGCCCAGACCAAACTCGGCATTGTCTTCAAACAGGGAGTTAGACCAGGCAGGTCCCTTACCTTTTTGGTTAACAGCCCAAGGTGTGGTTGGTTGGTTGCCGCCATAAATGGAGGAGCAGCCAGTCGCATTGGCAACGATCATTCGATCACCGAAAAGTTGTGTGGCCAGTTTGACGTAAGGAGTTTCGCCACAGCCAGCGCAAGCGCCAGAGAACTCAAACAGAGGTTCAAGTTGTTGCGAATTTTTGATATTAGTCGCCTTAATTTCCTCACGGGGCAGCAATGGCAGATTCAGGAAGAAGTCCCAGTTCTTAACTTCAGCGTCGTGAACAGGAGGTTGAGCTCCCATATTGATGGCATGTCGTCCGGGATTCTGCTTGTCTTTGCCTGGGCAGTTTTCAACACAGAGTCCGCAACCGACACAATCTTCAGGGGCAACCTGGACAGTCCAGGAGTAGCCTTCTTTCCACTCACGGAAGTTGGAGGGCTTGGATTTGAAAGTTTCTGGTGCGTTTTCGAGCAATGCTGTCGGGTAAACCTTATTGCGGATGGCAGCATGCGGGCAGACAAACGAACAGCGTCCGCACTGAATACAGAGATCGGGTTCCCAGATAGGAATTTCCAAGGCAATATTGCGCTTTTCCCATTGGGTTGTCGCTGAGGGATAAGTGCCATCATCAGGCAGCTGGCTTACTGGGATTTTATCGCCATTGCGTGCGATCATTTCGCCCAATACTTCTTTTACGAACACAGGAGCGTTGGCAGGCACAGGCGTGCGGCGTTGGTGCTTGCTGGTAACTTGCTGTGGATATTCAACTTTGTACATATTGGCGACAGCCTGATCGACTGCGTTGAAGTTCATCTGAACTACTTTCTCGCCTTTTTTGCCATAAGTCTTTTCAATTGAGTGTTTGATTGCATCAATCGCTTCTTCTCTGGGCAATACACCACTGATGGCGAAGAAACAAGTTTGCATAATGGTATTGATGCGATTGCCCATTCCAGTTGCTTCAGCCACTTTGTATGCGTCGATAATGTAAAACTGGATCTTCTTCGCGAGCATGTCTTGCTGCATCTCTACAGGCAGAGTTTCCCAAACTTCTTCGGGGCTTGAAATAGTATTGAGCAGGAAGACTGAACCAGGGCGGGAATATTTGAGCAGATCGAAACGATCAACAAAACTCACCTGATGGCAGGCTACGAAATTGGCCTCGTTGTCAGAGATGAAATAAGGTGCCCTAATTTGCTCAGGACCAAAGCGCAAGTGGGAAACAGTCACGCCGCCAGATTTCTTTGAGTCATACTCAAAGTAACCTTGAGCAAAGTTGGGGGTTTCTTCACCAATGATTTTGATCGAGTTCTTGTTAGCGCCCACTGTACCATCAGAGCCGAGACCGAAGAACATTGCCTGAATAACACTATCCGGCAAAATTTCAAAGCTGGGGTCATATTCCAGGCTTAAATTGGTAACATCGTCCACGATACCAACAGTAAAATGCTCTTTCGGGGCGTCTTTTGCTAGGTCATCAAAAACGCCCTTGACCATGGCAGGTGTGAAATCTTTTGAAGAAAGACCATAGCGTCCACCAGTAACCAACGGCATGGATGCACAAGCAACAGTGCCATCATTCAGACCACTGTTGAGGGCATTAATAACATCCTGGTAGAGCGGCTCACCAATGGAACCAGGTTCCTTGGTACGATCCAGAACGGCAATTTTGTGTACAGATGCCGGGATGATATTTATAAATTGCTGAACAGGGAAGGGGCGATACAGTCGGACGATCACTACACCAACCTTTTCGCCGCGAGCGTTCAGGTATTTGGCAACTTCGGAGGCAGTCTCTGCGCCCGATCCCATAATGACGATCACGCGGTCGGCATCCGGGGCACCATAATATTCCACCAGGTGATATTGACGACCGGTCAGTTCGCCAAAACGATCCATCTCTTCCTGGACAATGCGAACGGCTTCCGGGTAATATCGGTTGACAGTCTCACGACCCTGGAAGAAGGTATCCGGGTTCTGGGCGGTACCGCGAATAAAAGGGTTGTCTGGTGAAAGAGCGCGTTTACGATGTTCGTAAATCATTTGGTCATTGATCATTTCACGCAAATCATCATCTGTCACTCGCTCGATTTTGTTGATCTCGTGAGAGGTGCGGAAGCCATCGAAAAAGTGAACAAAAGGAATGCGGGAACGCAAAGTTGCTGCGGTAGCGATCACTGCCGTATCCTGTGCTTCCTGCGGGGAGTTACTTGCTAACAAACCCCAGCCAGTCTGGCGAACTGCCATGACGTCAGAATGATCACCGAAAATGGATAATGCCTGAGCAGCCAAGGAACGGGCAGAAACATGGAAAACTGCTGGGGAAAGTTCACCAGCAATTTTGTACATGTTTGGGATCATTAGCAAAAGCCCTTGTGAGGCGGTGAATGTCGTCGACAGAGATCCACCTTGGAGGGCACCATGGACGGCACCTGCTGCGCCACCTTCAGATTGCATTTCGATAACCGTGGGGATAGTGCCCCATATGTTAGGAATGCCTTCTGCTGCCCATTGATCAGCAAACTCACCCATACCGGATGACGGTGTAATTGGGTAGATCGCGATTACTTCGTTTAGCCTGTATGCCACATGGGCGGTTGCTTCATTGGCATCAGTCATTACCATTTCACGTTTCATATTTATTCTCCTCTATTTTGTAATAGGACTATTGTCTCTATAATTTTCCAACATTAACATGAGCCTCCAAGATATGGAACCTCACCTCCTGAATTGTACCCGATATCAAAAAAACTGGCAGAGTTTATGGCTTCTTCATGTCAAATATTTCACAAACCAACCACTGGTGCCAATCGATTGTTATTCTCTCGTCAACATATACAAATTTAATCAAATATATGCCAACTGCAAACTCATTTTATGAGATTAGAATAGAAATATAAAGGTTCCGTTCATAGAAAGAAAGGAGAGATTCTAATGAAAGCCTGGTCTGTAATTCTTATCATTCTGGCGCTGTTTATCGCTATCTTCCCGCAATTTTTCGATTGCGAATCCCATGGCAGGTCGATCGTACTTGAAGATGGGCGCACAATTCCCATGAAGTGTCATTGGTCTGCTCGGGCTGAAATCGTAGTAGGGGCTCACCTCCTGGTGACAGGATTTTTGCTCTTACTCTCGAAGACCAAAGAGACCCGGATATCACTGGGTGTCTTGGGGCTTATTTCTGGCATATCCACTATGCTGCTTCCGACTTATTTAATCGGGGTTTGTGGGATGGATGACATGGTTTGTAAATCGACCATGCAACCGGCTTTGCTTTTGGCTGGTGGTTTAGTGATCGTGGTAAGCCTGATTATCATGATCGTTTCCTCAAGAAAAACTGATATCGTTGCACCAGTCGTCTAAAATAAGATGATCAACTGAAAGGACACCAATCCACTTATGAACCTGTTCCGTTTTGCGCTGAATAATATCAGGAGCAGGCCATTCAGAAGTGGATTGGCATTCCTGTTTATTGCCCTTGTTGTCATCGCAGCCTTTTGGACAACTCTGGTTCTTCAAACTGTACGAGATAATCTTGAATCCAGCCTGAAAGCCATGGACACCATGGCAGCAGACATTGTAGTTGTCCCCAGGTCGAGCAGCTACGCCTATTTGCAGCCTGGTAATTTAGACCTAAACCGTTTGTTGACTGAAATTGCTGTCATTCCGGGGGTTGAATCTATCTCACCCCAAGTACGTTTGTTCACTGCCAACAACAGCCCTTACAGTTCTCAACCTGTCTTGTACCTCTCTGCTATTGAGCTGGTCTCCGATTTTACCGTACAGCCCTGGTTAGGTAAATCTGATAAACAAAAGCTGAACATTGGTGAAGCCTACGCCGGTAGTGCCATTAGGTTGCCAGAAGGTAAAGGGACCATCGAAATGGCTGGAAACGAGCTCGTCCTGGTCGATCAGCTTGCAGAAACAGGAACCACCCTCGACCAAACAATATATGTCTCGTTTGAGACTTCCAGGATTCTGGCAGATAGTTTCAACGGCCTGAAAAAGGTAGAAGCCGGGCTCGAAGCCAATTATGTGCCGGTCATTATGGTCAATGTACTGCCGGCTTTTAATGTACAGAAGGTTTCCAACCAGATTCTGGGTGATGTTCAGGGTGTAACCTCTTTCGAAGCGGCTAACTTTTTCCAATTAGGACGGGATCAAATGAGCAACCTCCTAAACAGGTTGCCGCTTATATTTGCACTGACTATGTTGGTTGCCACCTTTTGTATTGGTTTAATATTTACCATTACCGTAAATGAACGCAAACAAGAATGGGGCGTTCTGCGGGTTTTAGGCTCAACACGTCAGTTCCTTCTGGGTTTCATCTTACGGGAGGGACAACTGCTCGCTCTGGCAGGCGGTGTTTTTGGTTTTCTGGCTAGCCTACTAATTGGCTATTTTTTTATCGACCAAATTGCACAACGTGTTAACTTAACCCTAAGTAATCCCTCCCCACAGATTTATGCTGGCTTGTTTTTATTGTCCCTGATTATCGCGTTTCTTTCTGTGACCCTGGCATCGCTATATCCCGTTTGGGTTGTCAATCGGAAGGATCCTGCAGTCGCGCTAAGAGGTTAAAAAATGAGGATCAAATGAATTTATTCCGCCTGGCATTGAAGAATATTGAAGACAACGCTTTCAGAAGTTGGATAGTTGCTATTTGTGCAGGTCTGGTTGTGGCATTCATCATTGGTGCCACACTGGTTATCAACGGTTCACAAGAAAGTATGCAGAAGGTCACTGAACGCCTTGGTGCTGATATCACCGTCATCCCCTCTGGTAACCAGACCATTGTTGAACAAGCATTTTTGATGGGGGTGCCTGTCGATATTTGGATGGATCGTGATATCGTTGAGGAAATAGCCGCAATGGATGGGGTTGCGATTGTCTCACCGCAATTGTTTCTCTCAACTATGCGGGGAGCATCCTGCTGCTCGGTTTCCGATATGTTCATGGTTGCGTATGACCCGGCGACAGATTTCACTGTTCATCCTTGGATGGAAGAAAACCTGGGCAGAGAACTCACGCTTGGTGAAGCCATTGGTGGTGTTTATATTTCCGATTCTGAAGGGCGCGACGACATTCTTGTTTATGGTTATTCGATCGAGCTTCTTGGCAATCTGGAACCAACAGGCAGTGGCCTGGATCAAAGTCTGTTTTTCACTTATGAAACCGCTATGGATATCGCCAGGCATTCTCCCATGCAAGCTGAACGTGAATTAATCATTAATCCAAATGCCATCTCAACAGCCCTTGTCCGGTTGGAAGATACTGCTGATCCCTTCCTGGTAGCCCAGGAAATTGAAGCATCGATCCCGGGAATTAACGCTATCACCAGTGCAAACTTGTTTCGCGAGCAACGTGAACGGGTGGACTCACTTGTTAATAGCGTGACCTCCCTATCGATCATTGCCTGGGTTATGGCACTTGTTTTAATTGGATTTGTTACTTCCACAGCAATCTCATCCAGAACCCAAGAAATTGGCGTCTTGCGCGTGCTGGGTGCAACCCGTACCGAGGTGATCAAGACTCTACTTTTAGAAAGTTCCCTGCTCACCATTGGCGGCTCATTGATCGGGATAATCTTTGCTATCGCGGTAATTACGCTGTTTCGCAACCTGATCATGAATATTCTGGAAGTCCCAATTTACATTCCAAATATTGGCGATCTTCTCTTGCTTATGTTGATTGTTGTGAGCTTGAGCCTTGCCAGCGTCTTTCTGGCAACATTAATTCCAATTCTTAGAATATCCAACCAGGAACCCAGCACTTCAATAAAGGAATAGTCAGATGATCAAACTAAATGAACTAAGCAAAATTTATGAACAGAAGAAACAGAAAACCGTTAAAGCCGTAGATGAAGTGAGCCTGGATATTGTCTCCAAAGAATTTGTAGTGATAACCGGGCGCTCTGGTTCGGGAAAGACGACCCTTTTAAACCTGATTGCCGGTTTGGCAGAGCCCACAAAAGGGCAAGTGTTCATTGATGGCGTAGATTTATGGGAACTCTCAGACGCAGATCGCTCAGCCTTACGTAACCAGAAAATGGGTTTTGTATTTCAATTCCCAAGTTTGCTCCAATCTTTGAATACAGTTGAAAATGTAGTCTTGCCAACAATTTTTTCTCAGAAAAAAACGACTCAGGCTGATATAGACCGCGCAATGCGCCTGCTTGAAATTGTCGGTCTCACGGATAAAGCTGCGGCATATCCCCGCCAACTTTCAGCAGGACAGCAGCAGCGGGTTGTAATTGCGCGTGCACTGATCAATGAACCCGAATTGCTTCTGGCAGATGAGCCTACCAGCAACCTGGATGAGCAAACGGCAAAAGAAATTATGGATATTTTCCATGATATCCACCGAAACAAAGGCATCACCATATTGCTTGTTACCCACACTGGTGAAATCACTACCAGTGGCACCCGCAGTATCTTCATGGCGAACGGATCCATTGCGTCTGATGTTTCTAATAATTCTCATAATTGATAAGAGTTTGTGAAAAGGCCAACGATGACCTTAAAAAATCTAACTAAACGATCAAAAATATTTATATTTATAGCTTTGGGGATTTTGCTTGCGTTAATCCTTGCTTTTTGCGCAGACAAAAAAGAAAACGATGATATGGACGCAATAACTGCCGCGCTTGATGGCGAAGTCGATCCCAATACGGCAATCGAAGATTTACCAACAGTTGCCCGGCTTGACCCGTTGAGCATCCCCAAATACCAACAACCGCTCTACATCCCCCCGCTTATGCAGCCCGTCAGGCAGGGTAATTTAACTGACGATGAACCAGGGAAACGTCAATTTGATGATCAAACCCTTATCATCCCGCCGGTTTCCCAACCAGCCAACGAGGGCAAGTTGACCAGTTACGAAATTGCTGTGCGTCAATTTGAGCAACAGATCTTGCCTCAAGGCTTTCCACTGACCACGGTCTGGGGTTATGGAGTAGAAGGCGATCCGTTACCCTCGGCTGGCGTGGAATCATCCTTTCATTATCCAGCTAACACCATCCAGGCTCAAAGAGATGAGATGGTCAGAGTTCGCTGGTTCAATCACCTCGTGGATGAACCAGAAAGCGAAGCCCCCCGCTTTATCCCTCATTTTCTACCGATCGACCAAACGATCGATTGGGCTTTCCCTGATCGTATTCCTGTGTTAGATTCGAAACTCTACCTCGGACCTGTTCCAATCGTAACGCATGTCACTGGCGCACGTGTGTATGACCATAGTGACGGTGCCCCTGAAGCTTGGTTTTTGCCAATTGCTTCGGACATTCCAATTGATTACTACCTGGAAGGTTTCATGTACACCACGGCGACGGATCCCTACGTGGATCCCGTCGACCCCGATGACCCGGAATTACCGCCCTCGGGTACGGCCCAATATGATTACCGAAACGACCAGTTAGCTTCCACGCTCTGGTACCACGACAATACCATGGGCATCAGCCGTCTAAATATCTATGCGGGGCTGTCCGGTTTCTGGTTGGTACGTGATGACGTCGAAGCCAGCCTGGACTTGCCCGGTCCTTCACCCCAAGCCGGAGATCCACCGGGAACCAGTTATTATGACATTCCCCTCGCCATCCAGGATAAAAGTTTTAACGAAGATGGATCCCTCTATTATCCTCAAAGCCGCAGATCCTATGAAGGCTACCAGGGTGCGTTCATGCCGGACACGAACATCCCAGCAAGGTGGCACCCCAGTTTCTTTGGCGATACCATGCTAGTCAACGGCAATACCTGGCCCTATCTGGAAGTCGAGCCCCGACTATATAGATTTCGTTTGCTAAATGGATGTAATTCCCGCTTTTTGCTGCTCGATTTTGACCAGGAGCTGGGTTTCACCATGATTGGTGGCGATGGCGGTTTCCTGTCTGCCAAACCGGTTGAGCTCGACCAGGTTTTGTTAGGTCCTGGAGAGCGGGCTGATGTGATCGTGGATTTTTCAGCTTTTAATCCCGGGGATGAGATAATCATGCTCAATCAGGGCGGCGATAACCTTTTTACAAGCCTGCCAATAGATGAACAAGACCTTGCCAATCCTGAAACCACCGGTCAGGTCATGAAATTTTTAGTGGTGAATCTGACAGAGGCGGGTAACGCTGGCTCTATCCCCACTGAATTGCCGGTTATTCAACCCCTCTCTACTAAACAACCAGAGCGCGACCTCACTCTTCATGAGCAGATTTCAAATTTTGAAGGTCTTCATTTTAAATCAAGTCTGGGCACACCCGTTGATGGTCCTAAAAAGATTACCGATCTTGTAACGGACAACCCGGATATCGATGACACAGTTATTTGGAACTTGATCAATCTGACTTCCATCGCCCATCCTATGCATATTCATATTGACCATTTCCAAGTTATCGAAAGAGTACCTTTTGACCAATTTGGTTTCATCTCCGCGCAGGAAAAATACCTATTAGGTGAAGATCTTGAACCACCGGAGTGGGAAGATTTTATTACCGGAGAGGCTGTAAAACCGGAGGCGTGGGAGAACGGTTGGAAAGACACGGTAATTGCTCCTCCTGGTTATGTCACACGTGTGGTTGCAGTAGTGGGTTATGAGGGACAGCATTATTGGGAAAGCATGATCCTTGAACAGCGTGATAATGAAATGATGTTCCCATTTTATATCGGCGAACTCTGGATCAAGGAGAAACAAGGTATTTCCCGCTAACCAAGCCCCTGTTTAATGGGAAATCAATATCACGCAATTTCTGTAATCGCAGACTTTAACAATCTGCGATTTTCTTATAGATCAGCCCCCATCGGTTAGACAAATTCCAGTAACTCCATCCTTCGATCTGCAACCTGCACTCACAAATGACTTGCGAGCTCTTCGACCTGAAGCTTTGATCAGTTTTACCTTTACCTGACATATACATTCCTCATTCAAGTGAAGACTTCAGTTGCAACTGGCGCATATCCATAATGCAGCTTCACTGACGGGGAAAGGGCTTTTGTTACCCAGACTGGTTAACCACATTGGGGGTAAACCGCGAACTACTCCATGACAAGGAGTAGTCATTGTGTTTTCATTAAAAATCAGAACCACCCGCATAGCGGGTGGTTTGCTCAAGGGCTGAAAGCCCAGATCTCTAGCCAGCGCCTCAAGGCGCTGGCTTTCTCTTCGTTCAAGCCACTTTGCAGTTGTTTCTCTCGCTGCCCCT